>ERZ827512.235-NODE-235-length-84068-cov-4.572780_pt1 | contig 84068 bp, 92 predicted proteins | sample MGYA00519916_ERZ827512 | MGnify/ENA primary metagenome ERZ827512 (study PRJEB31778, sample SAMEA3449335) | human gut metagenome | biome: human gut; feature: human-associated habitat; material: faeces | place: United Kingdom | collected 2010/2012 ... | reverse complement strand
AAAGCTGGAGATTATTAGACTGCGAAATGTATGTGACATTAGAGCCGTGTTCTATGTGTGCAGGTGCAATAATAAATTCAAGAATAAAAAAAGTATATATAGGAACTTGTGATGAGAAAACAGGAGCAGCAGGTTCAGTATTAAATTTATTTGAAGATTATAAATTCAACCATAAAGTAGAAATAGAAAAAGGAATTATGCAAGAAGACTGTGAAAAGATATTAAAGGATTTCTTTAAAATGTTGAGAAAAATAAAAAAACAGAAAAAATAATAAATATAAAAATAAATAATGGAGGAATTTATGAAAGAAACATTAAAGAAAATAGTAAATAAAAAATATTTTCATATATGTATGATTTTTACTATTATTGTCAGAAAGATAATGTTTATAGCCTCCTTTGGCATCTTTTTTTACCTCGATCCGGATATGTTCTCGGCTCATTGATTTATCAGCCGTCACAATACCGATCGTAGCAGTAGATGCCTTGGATTTTCGTCCGATGATATAGACACCTTCCTGAAGAGGGAAAGTTTGCTCCGGCGTATCAGCATTTGCAATTACAGAGAGATGTCCGGTCGTCATACGAAAAGGCTGTATCAGAACCGTTTCCGATTCAGATGCGACACTTCCTTTCTCCATAGATAGCAAAGAGACTGGAATCGGTTGTCTGCACTTCGGGCATTTGAAAGAGGTGATATCGAGGGGAATTTTCCCCTCGTCTACCTTTAACCCAACATGGCAATGTGGACATTTAACGGAAATCATAAAATGAACGATATATCAGATCCGTCAATATCGGTTGAATATGTATCCAGCATATCTGCGTCGGACAACATAATAGTGTCATCGGATAATGTAATAAAATCAGAAACATCAATACTTTCGTCAATCATTACAACATCCGACAAGTCGTTTTCCCCGTCCACATCCACAATAACAGCGTCGGTCAGTATAGCATCGTCGCTGTCTAAAGTCACGAATGTGTAATCCTCTTCTTGCATAAAATGTTATAATTAAATTTTCTGGAAACAAAAGTAGGGAAACGAGCTGACATCCAAGCACAAAATAGTTCCTTATAATCAAATGTTTGGGTTTACTGTACGAAAGTATTACTTTTAGTATATGAAACAGATTCTTATTCGCTCACCCATTTAGCTTTACAAGAAGGCATCGGGCATTGTTTTCTATTGCGCAATGATTCCCAGGGTATTTCACCCAAAAACGTTCCGCATTTGGGGCAAACATAATCGATTTTGAATTGATTGGTCAGATCTTGCAGCAACTGTGGGATCTTGGCCGACTGTTTCGCACCCAGGTAGATACCGACGGTCGGAGCACAGATCGTAATAAACAGACTCAATCCGAACAGTTCCGGACTTCCTTTCCCTAGGAAACCGATCACAACCCCCACTACACCGGGAAGAGCAAATGGAAGAGACTGGAATAATCTGGTCTTAAATTGATTAGAAGATTGTATCTTAACCTTTGCTTGAATGTAATTATCGTAAACTTGCTTCAGCGCAGCAAACTCTTCGCTGTAATCGTTGTTGGACTTCAAGGCTTCGGAAATGTTTAACACATAATTATCTCCCAGCTTGATCGTATCGCTGGGAGTAACATGCTTCTTAACGATCTGGGCACCATTGACAAATGTTCCGTTTGTCGATCCCAAATCTTCAAGTAGCCAACATCCCCCCTCTTCACGGATCAGCTTTGCATGATACCGGCTTACATGAGGGTCGTTTACTACAAAATCATTATCGCTAGCTTTTCCAATTCTGATGATCATTCTGTAACAACTTTTGGTTCTTCAGGTTTTCCCATTTCCTTTTCGAGCGTATCTTTCAATACCTTCAAGGGATCCTTGGATATCACCAACTCCCTCGGTTTTCCATCCTGCGTTAGCAATAATAGCTTCTGCTTGGGTAAATTTATCTGCAAGATGTGATTTTTATTAATGATATGGCTTTTACCTACACGCATCAGGATTGTGTTACAACCTGCGACTTGTTTCTCCAATATTTCTTCAATTTTTCCTATGTTGATTGCAAATGTGAATTGAATTCCGTTAGATAAAAGTAGTTTAGTGTAATTTCTATCTGCTTCAAAATAGAGGATCTGCCCTATTTTGATACGCAATAATTCATCTCTCGTCTTAATTATTAAATATCGCTCCATACGTAGATATTGTTTATTCGTTCATCATCAAAAAACAAATGTACATTATTTTGTGATTTCTTCGGTACTTTTTTTCATAAATTATTCTCGAAAATCATCGGATACTACGATAAAATAAAAATTCCATACCCATGAAACTTTTGTTTCACAGGCATGGAACTTTATTTTCATAGTCATGGAACTCCAATTTCACTATTATGAAATCGAACATTCATAACCGGATCAGTCTTCTATAGCAGCCTGCGCCACTGAAACTTGTAGTTGATATTCAGATATATACAAAATACAGCAAAACATAGTAAAAACATAAGCTATAAAAAGAGAACACTCTTGTATCTTTCTTTTGTTACTATTTCTACTTCGCAGACTTACCATAAAGCGACTTTTCTGTCTTACGGTCACAAAAGTAACGTATTGTTTCCATACTGGTGAATATTTTAACTACTTCTTTCAACTTTAATCCGTATCTCCCTATTTCCCCTCTCCTATTATACATTCTCTCCATATCTTCCGTTACTGTGGCAGATTAGCCTCTTTTGATAAAGAATATGGATTACACTGATCCTGCAAAGACCTCCTTTGCTTTGGGTAAGGTGATAAACTTACTTTTACTATTGAAATATAGGAACAAAAAAATAGAAAGATTTATTAAGTCTAATCTACAAGTGCCTAACATAATGTATATTATTTTTGTATATTAAACTTTTTTGTTGCGTTGTGATACTTGTTGGAGTTGTATCACAACGCAAATATAATATCCAAATATGGATATTTGCTTATTTATATTGTTAAAATAAGCAATATATTGCTATTTGGAATAATTCTAAATAAGCATAAGCATGGAAATTGATGTTAAACAGAGACTTAGAGATGCAATAAAGTCACAAGGAGAAAGCATTAGCTCCGTTAGTAAATTAATAGGAGCAAAACAAAACACGCTTTCAAGACAAATAAATACGGACGCTCCTATTCCATTAAGCAATATATTGCTTATTATTGATGCATTGGGATTAAGTCCATCTTGGCTCCTCGCCGGAGAAGGCGATATGTTGAAATCAGATGTTCCGACCGCCATTCCAGACTCATCAGGCATTCCGCTATACCGTACAGAGGCCGCAGCAGGTTTTGGAAATGAAAATTTCAATATTACAGAAAAGGATATTGAAGCCAGATATAAGATAAAGGAACTTGAAGCAGCTTCATTTATGCTTCATGTTAGAGGGGATAGTATGACTCCTACCTATAATAATGGAGATGTTATTGCGGTGCAAGTAGTAAGAGATAATCGCAATATCCAATGGGGAAAGCCGCATTTAGTCAGCTCCAAAACCGACGGATTACTTATAAAGAGAATCTACGATGATGATGGAGATATTATTGCCGTTAGCGACAATGCAACATATCGTCCTATTCATATTCGTAAAGACGATATCACCGGTATTGCAATAGTAAAGGGATTTGTTAGGTTTGAAAATTATTAAAAACATAATAGGAAGAAATTTGAAAAAATATGTGGACATTAGCTTTATCATTAATGGAAGGGATAGCAATGAGTGTTCTTATCTTTTTCGTAATATACATCGGTATGAAAATGGAAGGCGAGTTTGAGCGGTTGAGTGTTCGAGATGATTTGTTATCGTGGATAGCTTGTTGCTCTCCTTGTTGTACTATATTGGTCATGGGTATGAATGACCTAATTTGTAATCATAATGTTGTTGCCTTTTTAGCTATTATGTCATTTGTAGCTCCAATTATCATAGCGGATCAGTTCTCGAAAAAGAAAAAGGAGGTAGAGAAAGCTCAAAATCGTATCAACGAATTGGAACAAATCATTCGTCGACAAGATAAAGAAATTAGTGAGATGAAAACAAGAAACGGTCGATTGTAAAATAAATATGTGGGAAAGATAAATACATACCTATCTATAGGTTTACTTCAAGTAAAGATAAATTTTTTGGAAAAACAAACTAAATATAAACGACATGAGAAAAATCTTAGTTATTATTTCTATTCTATTTGTATGTATATTTATTTCTTTTGCAAAAGAAATAAATAGAACATTTTACGGATTAACCTTTCACACAAGTTACAAAATAGTGAGATGGCATTTAGAAAAAGAAAAACACAATGTATTGGAAGAAGATCAAAGTATTGTTATGTATGATAATGTTCGTATTGGAGGTTTCAACTTTGACAATGCTACTCTATCTTTTTATAACGATTTATGGAAATCTGTAGTATATTCATCTGGACATATTAATAAAGATCAAGCCATTGACAAATTTAATACGATAAAAAATGCGTTAACATTAAAATACGACATGTATGTACTAAAAGAAGATACTGATATTATAATATTTGAAGATGACAGAACGGGCATAATATTATACTGGGAATATGGTGAATCAAGGGGAGGAAAAATGTTCTATTATGTTACATTATCATATTATGATAAGAACCTATCAGATAAACAGTTTCAAAAAGAACAAGATGAGTTATAAATAGGACCAAACCACAATTACACCTTATGGGCAAAATATTATAGATGAATCATTTAACAAATCTTGAATAAATTCATATGAACACAAAAATTAAACAGACATTAAAGTTACTTTTAGTTGTAACTTTATTGGTATCCTTGACTGGAGCCGCTCAAGTGGCAAATGTATATATTTGCACTGGTAGGTACGCTAAAGTGTACCATTCCAGCAAGAACTGCAAAGGACTGGATAATTGTAAAGGGGAAGTTAAGTTGGTTTCTTTGGAAACGGCTAAACAACAAGGTAAACGAGCTTGTAAACTGTGCTATAAAAAATAGAGAGAATCCCCCATCACCAAGTTTAGATGCTTAGCGATGGGGAAATCCAGATTATAGCCCCTGAGTGTAAATAAAGTGTTCGATAATTTGCGAATATTTGCAAAAAAGGTAACTTTGCACAAAGGAACGGAAAGATATGATTATTGAATTTGACAAGGACTATTTGCGTGAACTCTATACAGAAGGTAGAACGAACGACAAAAAGCACCGCTACCAGCCAGAAGTGATAAGGGGTTATCAAAAGGCAGTTTTCGTGCTTTCTTCCGCAAATACCATTACCGACTTGTTCCGAAACAATGCACTCAATTACGAGGTTTTGAAAGGGGATAAGAAAGGTATTTCATCCGTGCGGATAAATCGGCAATACCGACTTGAATTTACCGTTAGGGATGTTATGAACGAGCAAATAGTAACAGTCTGCCGTTTGCTGGATATTAGTAATCATTACAAATAGTTGTGGATATGGAAACAAAAAAAACTTACGCACCGCACGAGCTACAACCGTCCACCCCGATACATCCGGGAGAAATACTGAAAGACGAGTTAGAATCACGTGGAATGTCGCAAAGGAAATTTGCGGCTGTAATTGGTGTTTCTTATTCCGTGCTTAACGAGGTGATAAACGGCAAACGCCCGATAACCACCGAATACGCATTGAAGATTGAGGCGGCAACCGGAATACCTGCTTACATATGGGTGAATATGCAATCCAATTACGACATGCAGACCGCTCGGCGTGACAGTAAGCTGTCTGCGATATTGGATAACATACGCAAGGCTGTTGCTGTTTTGTAACGTTTACGCAAGTTTTCTTTTAAGGCATATTTTAAAGGCGGCGAATTTATTTTCGTCGCCTTTTTTATTACATAAAAGTTTAACTTCAACCCTAACCCAAGCGCATTCATTATCCGATAAAATGTACCTACACTTGGATTAAATGTTTCAATATAATACAACCTGTTCGGGTCTTATTTGCGTTTCTTTCCTGATGTAGATAATATACATTATGTTAGCGACAAAGCAAAAGCGAAGAAAAAAGACAGTCATTGACGGAATAGTAATGCGCCCTGTCTGGACTGAAACATTTAAGAATTTCAAGGTTGGTGAATCAAAGACATTCTACCGACCGGACCTAACCACAACCCAGGCCCGTGTCATAGCTGCAAGGCTGAACACTTCCACAAACATGAAATTTTCTGTCTCTACTGGAGAATTGGAAGAATACTGTATTGTAAAACGAGAGGTATGAGTTATTGTCTCTCAGATGATAACAATCACAAAGTTAAGCAATCCCAGCAGAGGGTAGTGCCTCCGCTGGGAACAAAAAAACAAACAACCCTATGAACGCAGAAATAACATTCTTCGAGAAATCGGTCACCTACGACAAGTTTGTGACGGATATAGCCGCCCGTCTCGCTTCATTCATGAAAGAGGACAAAGACGATCCGGAATATATCTCACAGCGGAGAGCGGAAAGAATATACGGACAGGCAAACGTACTCCGCTGGAGAAGATCAGGAGCTATCAAACCAATAATAAGACCGGGTAAGATAGAATATCCAACGGCCCAACTGAAAGAGTTAAGCCGTGTAGACGAGATATTCATCAGATGGCAATTGAGCAAAAAGAAAAAATAAACCAACCGTCGGAGTTTTCCGATATCCGCTCCTTTAGCTCAGACAGGTCAGAGCAGATCACTCATAATGATAAGGTCGCCGGTTCAAGTCCGGCAGGGAGCACCGATATAGACGTTCTTTAACATTGTGGATTAAATCCTGCCTTCCAGTAAATAGGCTTTTGCTTGGGCTGGTAGACGGGTCGTTTCAATCGATCAGCAACAAACTGTATGAGGTTATCGCTTCCGGTGTTGTTTAACCGGTGTTGTCGATGTGAGGTTGTGACGCGTAACGTTCATCTTTCAGATGATCCCTTTCGGTGTTACTCGGTCATGGAGTTGGTCAACCGTCGTTACGAATAAGATATATCCCGGACATGAAGGCGCTACGCTGCTGATTGGATCGGCCTCCGGGAACGAATTAAAAAACGTGATTATGAAAGTACTTATTCAAAAAGAAGTAAAGACAAAACGCTTACGTGAAGTAAGAATCGGGGAAACCTTTAAAAAAGAAATGCACATTGCAGAACAGGTAACAACCCTTTATATCATAGGAATCCCCGTTTTCCGGAAGAAAGAATTATTCAGCGATTAATTCCCTGATCTGATCAAGACTTTGATCTACATACAAAACAGCAGTAGCATCCGATCTTGAATAGGCAAAATGCACAACAGAACCAGACAAGTCGCTTCTTTCGACATAAGAAATAGAATTAACATTCACGATAAATTTGTCTTTCCCAGAATTTAGTTCAATAAACTTGCTCATTTTCTTAATTTTTTTGATTTGACACTACAAAGTTAAGAAAACCCGGTACAAAGGCGCGAAGCTGTCGATCGGATCGGCTGCCGGGGACAAATTTTTACTCAACTAATTCTTTAATTTTTATTGTTTACAGCTAACGAAGTTGGCAAAACCAACTTATCCGTATCCTCTTGCGACAAGCCGATACGGTTTCTTTTTTGACTCTTTTTATTTCCATACTATATAACTCGTGGCAATCCCTATCCGGGTATCCTTGCGGTGGTTGGTTAAGAAGACCGTATTGCCACATAACAAACATTGATATGAAAGAAATATTTATTCCGCCTTAGAGATGGTTGGGCGGCCAAATAAACAAGGTGAAAATTTTAATTATATCAACGTGTCTCGCCTAAAAAGCTCACCTGGGTTTACACGCGGATCGAGTCCGCGATTGGCCTCAGTTATTTTTTATTGGTTTAGAATAAGTAGTAATATCGCCGTATCGGCCTGTGACAGGTAGATACGGTTTCCTTTTTGAAACAAATTTAAAAATCAACGATATGGAAACAGAAAACAAAATCATCTTTGTGATGGCCTTGCCTATGGCAATAGGCAGTGGTGTCGGGATGTTCTACAACTATTCCCTTGTTCTCTTCTTTGCATGTGGCCTTTCCTTATTATATGCAATACATAAGGAGGAACGGAAATGAAGGAGATCTACATCAAGAACCCGGACGGCGATCTTTGCTACGACGGAGAAGAAACCAATGATCCAGAATTCGACGAAATGTTGGAAGATTGGAGGTTTGAAATGAACACGTACAACTATTAAAATATAGCAAATGAAAACAAAAGAAGACTTGCAGGCGATGAGCCACGGAGAGCTCGTTGAATACGCATTGGAAGCACAGAATAACATAATTATTGCATGTGACTATCAAAGAAAATGCATAAGGCTGGAGGAGATCCTTTCCGCCATCGGCATCGTATATGAGGCTTACAAAAACGAACAACATTAAAACAGTATAATAATGGAACAACAGATTCAAACAACAGAACTGCAGATTACCCAGGCAAAACAAGCTGCCGAATTTGCACTTACTCCGGTCGGACAGATAGTGAAACAGTTCGAGGTCATGCAACGCATGGCAAAGATGTACACGGAAAGCACAATCGTACCAGAAACCTATAAAGGCAATGTTGGCAACTGTGTGATTGCGATTGATATGGCAACACGTATGGGCGTGAATTCGCTGATGGTCATGCAAAACCTTTACATTGTCAAGGGCAACCCCTCATGGTCGAGCAAATTCCTTATTGCTACCATCAACATGAGTGGTAAATATTCATCCCTACGATACCGAAAACGAAGTCTCGGTAAGGTCGGAAAGATCAAATATAACGAAACGGTTTGGGATAATGTTGCTAAGCGTAATACCATAGTGGTAAAAGAGTTTGACGGTACAGATGTTGACAACATTGAATGTATTGCCTACGCAACTGAACTTTCTACAGGGGAGACACTTGAATCCGATCCTATAACGATTGAAACGGCAATTAAGGAAGGATGGTATACAAAAACCGGTAGCAAGTGGGTTACAATGCCAAGCCTTATGCTTACTTATCGTGCTGCTGCATTCTGGCAACGTATGTACTGTCCTGAAATCAGCATGGGATTCTTGACTAAAGAAGAAGCTGACGACATACAGGATGTCGAATATGAAGAAATCAAGCCCAAAAACAAGCTGGCCGATCTGGCAAGCAAAGCAGCCGTCCAAAAAAAAATGGAAGAACAGCAACCATACCCGGCTGAAAAAGCAGAGACGGATAGTAAACAACCCTCACAAAAAACCCTGTTATGATTGATAATGCAGCACAGCATACGATAGCTTGGTTCCGCGCCCGTCATGGGAATATCACAGGCAGCAATGTCGGCTTACTAATGAAAAGCGGGCGCACGGACATCTTTTCTGAAACGGGGAAAAGCTACATATATCAAATAGCATCAGAAAGGGCAATGAATCCGGCTATCGTTAATGACGATAGCCAGTTTGCCGAATATCTCAAGCAAACGGAAGTGACCAGCAAGGCGATACGATGGGGCAACGAACAAGAGGCGGATGCTCGCAACCTGTATGCCGAAATATCCGGTCTGCATATTGTGGAGGTCGGTTCGTGCAAACATCCTACCATTCCACATTTTGCCAGCAGTCCAGACGGTTTTTACTACGACGAGAACACCGGCATAAAGTCCTGTCTGGAAATAAAATGTCCCAACCAGGCAACATTCATGCGTTACAAGAACGAGATTTATGACAACGCATCCCTATTAAGCGTAAAATATGAATACTTCTACCAGTGCATGGCACACATGATGTGTACAGGGGCGAAAGAGGTATATTTCATTGCCTATAATCCATACCAATCCGATCCGATACACATCGTCCGTATCCTGCCGGATGAAAAAATATTCGCGGAGATGGATAGGCGTATACGCCTTGCTAACGATATGATAGATAAAATAATTAATTAAACCCAATATGAAAACACAGCAGTTAATAACAATAAAAGAAAGCGATCTTGAACTGATCGTTAGTGAAAAAACATTAGGTAGCCTTACTACTAATGCGATCCAAATCAGAGACATGGTAAAATCAACTCTTCCCATGTACGATATATCTAACTATAACGATGACAATATCGACCAAGCGAAGAGAGATAAAGCTGCTCTCAACAAGGCGGCCAAACTTCTCAACTCAAAACGTCTTGAAATCGAAAAGGAATTTATGAAACCTTTCGGGGAGTTCAAGGAAGTTGTGGCTGAAACCGTAAAATTGATTGGCGAATGCTCTGCCAAGATTGACACGGTAGTCAAGCAGAACGAGCAGCAGTATAAAGACAAGAAACTTGCCGTTATCCGTTCCTACTTCGACGATGGAAATACGAATCTGATCGACTTTCGGAAAATCTTCAAGCAGGAATGGCTTAACAAGTCCACAAGCATGAAAGCGGTACAAGCAGACATTGAAACGGTTTTCGCTAAGGTTGACGAAGATCTTGAAACGCTTAAAGGCTTTGGCGGTGATGATTTTGACGTACTTCGCACATACTATATGGACACGATGAACATTGGCGATACTATCCAGTATGCTAATCGTCTGAAGGAACAACGCGAACGTACCCAAGCAGCAGAAGAAGCACGTATCAAAGCTGAACAGGAACGAAAAGAACAGGAAGAAGCACGTAAGAAAGTAGAAGCAGAACAACCCAAAGTTAGCCAACCCAATCCTTTTAATACGGCTAATCAAAGGATGAATGGACAACCTTCTTTTATGGATCAGCCTAAAGAACAGCCTGTGCCGGCACAGCCGGAACTTCTAACTCGTGCCTTCAAGGTCACAACAACCCGTGAAAATATTATCGCTCTCGGCAACTTCATGAACGAACACGGCATTGACTTCGACAAGATAGAGGTTCCATGACTTGAGGATGAAGACAGGATAAGTAAAACAGATGTTAAAACAATCATAGGTCTGCTCAGTCGGTCGCAAGTACTAATAGACGCCAACTGCTCTAAGCCGGTCGATCTGGATGTAGCCCGCAGATGCAGGAAGATGGCCCGTAAATTAGAAAGGAGCTTGAAATGAATGATTACGAATACATCCCGGACTGGAAAGTCTGGGGATAGTCAATAGTGTGTTTTGCATGGTATTAGTTTAGGTTAGTTTCCCCTTGCCGTCCGTGAGGATATGCAGAGGGGAGTTTTGGGACGAAAGGAAGTGATCACATAAGCCATGCGTCAGAGCGGTTCGATTCCGCTCCGTCCCGCAAATAAGTTGAACGAATTAAAAGAAATAGAGTATGATGCACAATTGGTTTGAATGTAAAGTCTCCTATGAAAAGATAATGGAGGACGGAAAGCAAAAGAAAGTGACGGAGCCCTATTTGGTCGACGCCTTGTCGTTTACAGAAGCAGAGGCACGTATCATTGAAGAATTAACCCCTTTTATCAGCGGTGAGTTTGTGATAAAAGACATCAAGCGGGCAAAGTTGTCCGAGATATTCTTCAATGAAAATGGCGACCGCTTCTATAAGATCAAAGTCTACTTCATTACGCTTGATGAGAAAAGCGGAGCTGAAAAGAAAACAGCTGCACAGATGCTGACACAAGCCTCCAATTTGAAAGAAGCTATCGAAGTACTGGAAAAAGGAATGAAGGGCACTTTGGCCGATTACGAAATTGCTTCTGTCACCGAAACCGCACTCATGGATATATTCCCGTATGATGCCGAAGATGACAAAAATACGGATAAAACAGCCGACGCCAACAATCCATCTGTCCGCAAATTCTTCCAGTCCCTACCTGAAGGATGTAAGACGGAAATCACCGTATCGGGAAAGAAGATCATCGTAGACAAGACCGGACGTGACACGGTTGTAACACCGATGGATGAAGGATGAGAAAGGAAACAGTTCGATGGATTTTGGATACGACATACCGGACTATGAACCGGATGAATACGATAATTACGATTACGAATGAGACATATAGAAGATCAATTACAAAAGTCAATAGTCAGATGGTTCGATTTGCAATATGCGAACCTCAGACACTTGCTGATACACGTTCCTAACGGAGGCTATCGCAATGCAGTCGAGGCGGCGAAGTTTAAACAAATGGGTGTCAGAGCCGGGGTCCCGGACCTCATTTTGCTATATCCAAATAAAGAACACCCGTTTATGGGGATCGAGTTGAAGGCCGGCAAAAACAGGCAATCCGTACACCAGAAGGAATACGAAGCTGAGTTTGGTCGGATCGGCGCCAAATATGTCGTTGTCCGTTCGATCGGCGAATTTATGAAAGTTGTGAATGAGTACTTAAACAACGTATGACGATGGAGAAAGAGATAAAAGAAATAAGCGATTATCTAAACACCACCTGCTCGAACAATCCGGCGGAAATACAAGAGCGCATATCCGTCATCATGGTCTACATGATGCGTACCGGCGAAATGCTCGCAGAGGCAAAAAAAATACTCCGGAAGAAAAAGTCTGACGAGATACAGAACATGATCATCCGGATAGCGAAAGAAAATTGCCTGTCGGCCAAAGTGCAGAATGCCTTACTGGATAGCATCGCGGAAGACGAATGCTATCTGGTCGACCGATTGGACCGACTCAATGCTTCTTGCACGCATCAACTGGATTCACTTCGAAGCCTGCTTAGTTACGAGAAGGAATCGCTTAGACTCAATAAGACAGGATATTGATAAAGTGGAGAAGAATTTATGATATGGCAACAAGGAAAGAGTTGACAAGCTACTTTCCCCATGACAGCAATGCAAGAAACTCTGACAAACTTATACGGCTTAGAATGCGGCATAAAGCTGCCGGTTACGGTGTTTACTTTATGATCCTTGAAAGATTAAGGGAAGAACCGGAATACACGAGTGTCAAAGATTATAACATGATAGCCTTTGACCTTCGTGAAGACGCTTCCCTGATAAAATCAGTCGTTGAAGATTTTGGGTTATTTGTCTTTACCGATGACGGTAAGTACTTCTACTCCGAAAGTTTCAAACAAAGAATGGAGATTAAAGACGAACAAAGTAGAAAAAAAGCTGAAGCTGGAAAGAAAGGTCTTGAAAAAAGGTGGGGAAATAGCAAAAATATAGCAAATGCTATCGAAAATGATAGCAAAGCTATAGCAAATGCTACGGGAAATGATAGCAATAAAAGAAAAGAAAAGGAAAGTAAAGAAAAAGAAAGTAAAGAAAAGTATCCTCCCCCTCTATCCCCCGCAGGGGGAAATGGAGGATGCGGAAATAATCTTTTTTCTAAAGATTCCAATACAGATGGGATAGAAAGAAACTTCGAAGGACTGACCAACAGGCTGAACAGATTATTTATCCCTCCAGACGAGTTCAACATCATTTGCCAATTGTCGAACAATGGAGAAATAGGGCATCCCATTTGGACCATAATCCAAGCTGCTGAACGAGGAGGAGCTCGGCTGCACTCTCCCGGCAAATATATTATTTCAGAACTCAAAAAAGCAATCAAGAAATGAAAATCAATGTTTTCAAAACTCAATGTAAAATAGGTTCATCTGTCAAATACAAACAGAAAACAAGAAAAGTTGTCGACATAAACCGAAGTACCAATGAGGTTTGTTTAGACCGCCGTCTGTGGGTTCGTTGTACAGAGGTTGAGTTATTAACATCGGAATAAAAAATATATGATCATGCAAAAAGACTGGAAATTAGAAGAAATAAAGCGTCTCGAAAAGGAACGCGACAGGAACTTGGCAATACACTGTAACTATGTGGCTGCCAAACATCAAAGACTGATCGACAGACTGGAAAAGGAAATCAATCAAGACACGAAACATTAATACATCTATAACTACCTAAAATTTAAAAACAATGAATGTTAACATCAAAAATTTAAACCTGTCGGTAATCATGCCGGCGATCACCAAGAGTGGCCAACCCGTATGTAACGACCGCGAACCATCTAAAGATGACAAAGTAGAGCACGCCAGCGGACTGTATCTAATCTACGAAGACGGACACGTAGAGCCGTTTACCGGCGATAACTCCAAAGATTGTGTACGATACATCGGGTTGAAGCACGGATACATGTCATTTGCAATCTCACTGACGGAGCATGATAGCGTACAATTGCTTGACGATGATAGCCGTGAAGAATCCGGAAGTGGGACATATTACGAACGTGAATATGATGCGCTGTTTGACATTGACGGACGCGGCAATACGGAACGCCTTGTAGCCATAAATCCAAAATTGAGAAATCTGCTGGAAGATGGCGAGTATATACCATCTCTTGGTCAATTAAATTTAATGGCCCATTATATGGACGAACTAAACAAAGCATTCGCTTATGTTTCGGCATCTCCCCTCTCCTCGTCGTGGTATTGATCCAGTACCGAGGGCAGCCAGAGCTGCGCATGGCACGTGAACTTCTCCAATGGCAGCACGCTCAGCAACAACAAGTACGGCAGTCTCAGGGTTCGGGCGGTGGCAGCATTCACTTTTAAACTTTAATCTTTTGGTGCGCTCCTTTTGGAGCGTGCCTTTAAAAATCAACATTACACAGAGAAGGCAATAAAAAAAAGAAATCAAGATGGGACAAGTTAAAGGTTTTAATGACATAATTGCTGATTATTTGAAACAACGAGCAGAAGAAGATACCCTGTTTGCTCCAAAGTTTGCCAATCCAAATAAGAGTATTGATGAATGCTGCCGTTACATTTTAGGAGAGGCTCGTAAACGAGGAACTGCTGTTGCAATGAGTGACTCGGAAGTCTTTGGGATGGCCGTGCATTATTATGACGAAGAGAATATCAAGATAGAAAAAGTTTCTGCCTGTTGTTCTGTTTCTTCTTCTCGGAAAGTAAAACTCACAGAAGAAGAGAAGAAAATAGCCCGTGAAGCGGCTATCAAACGGTTAGCCGAAGAGCAATACCAATTGCTCAAAAAGAAGCCGGCGAAAAAGAAAGCAGATACAAATGTCCAACAAATGAGCCTGTTTTGATATGAAGTCGAGAACGAAATTGGAAAAGCTGGTGACGGAGTTAAGCGGAAAACTGCCTGCCATCACGAAGGAACAGGAAGACTGGGCCAAAGAGCATCTGTTTGACCATTTTGCCTACAAATGTAAGGATGAGCTATGGTGTTCCGAATGTGGTAAGATGTGGATCAATACGAGTAAAGATAAATTGGGCGACAAAATCGAATGCCCTTATTGCCATCATCAATTGGACGTAAAGGTCAGCCGGAAGCAGAAGATCCGTGAAGAGGCGTATATGTCCATCCTGCAAGTGAAAGGCGGGTTCCAGGTGATCCGGCATATACTATGTTGGAAAAATATTCGGAAGGAAACTTCTCCGGTGTGTTATGATTTTACAGAAGTGGTTCAAGAGTGGATTCGTGAAGACGGAAAACGTACGATCATAGCCCGACCGATGAACATGGGAGGTAACGGATGGATATATGGTGAACCTCTCAGTATCAAAGGAGAATATGGAAGTAGCCCCTATAACTATTACGGTGATTTATATGCGATACATGGAGAGCTTTATCCAAGGAAAGAATTACTGCCGGAATTAAAAAAACGGGGACTGAATCGACGGTTCCCAGATGTAACCCCGTCGAAATTGATACGTGATTTATTGAAAGGTGGTAACGATTCGGAATTGTGTCTGAAGACCGGGCAAATCTCCATGCTGAAGCATATGTATAGAAACGGCTTCTATCACCTTCGCTATAAACCGTCGTTCAACATCTGCAACCGTAACCATTATATTATCAAGGATGCGTCCATGTGGGAAGATTATATGTCTTTGCTGTCTTACTTTGGTAAGGATATGCGTAACGCCCACTATGTCTGCCCTAAGAACCTGAAAACTGCACATGATAAACTACTAAAGATAAAACAGGTACGTGAAGCCAAGTTGAGACAGGAAAGAGATCGAGCACAATCTATCAGTAAGCGTGAAAAGTTAATGAAGGATATAGCCGGCTTCTACGAGCGGATGGAAAAGTTCTTCGGATTGAGAATCGAAGAAGAGGATATAATCATCCGCCCTTTGGAAAGTGTCACCCAGTTTTATCAGGAAGGTAAGGTCATGCACCATTGCGTATATCAGAACGGATACTACAGACGGCCGGAATGCCTGATATTATCGGCAAAGGACACGGCTGGAAAACGATTGGAGACGATAGAGGTAAACTTGAATACACTGGATATCGTCCAGTCCCGATCCTTCTGTAACGGCGTAAGCGAGTATCACGATCAGATAGTAAAACTGGTGAAAAAGAATATAAATCTGATTCGTCGTAAAATGATTGCATAAATAAAGTAAACTATGAGGTACGCATTAAGAAAGCAGGATAAGATTGCGGCTGCAATAGGTGATGATTATTTGAAAAATCATATCCTCAAAAGTCTTGATAGTTTCTTCCGAAAGAGCAATGATGAATGTATAATCAGTTCTGTTGAATTGGACACCTATCAAACCGAATCAGGAGAAAGTTATGCCGTGTTAAGAGTTAATGACCTTGCAGATGATAACGCAATGTTGGAGTTTGCGGTAATTGGGAAAGAGTTCGATGTTTTAAAACTTGCCTTTTTAGGCAGAATGAAAGGATAGAACAATGAAAATAAGCAAGAAAGTTCTCAAGGGGATTAAGTCAGAGGCACTTCGATTGAAACAGATATACGAAGCCCCGAACCCCGAAGTTGATAAAATTATTTCCGAATTACGTGAGGAAGCAAAGGGGAAGCCGGAAAACATGAGCAAGGATGAAGAAATTGCCTACATCCTCGGAAATGCTGACGAAAGGCATTGCAGCGAATGTGTACACTACGAGGCTTGCCCGAACTGTCAGATGTACTGCAAAGCTCTGCAACGGAGAATAACAGCAAGGAAATCTGCCAAGAACTGCAAGTATTACAAATCATTTATCAAGGAGGTAAAGAAATGACAAAAATAAAATTGAATTGGGCATACGCAAAAGGCGAATTTGACACCGATACATTGAAACTGATATGTATTCCGGCAAGAGGGAAGCGTGTGTTGGGTCCCGATGAATTGGACGCAGAACTTTGTATCAAAGATGGCATGAACTACCAAATAGCAGAAATCCATTTGGGAGATGTGGAAAGTTCCAATGTCCTTTGCAAGGAGATAGCAAGGCGATGGAATGAGTTTAATTCACGGACTAATATTAACTCAGTATGGCATGATGTGAAAGAATGCCCGGAAAGGAAAAGGGAATATCTTACTCAATGTAAGAATGACAGATTTAACGTAATCTCTGATTCAATGGATTGGGATAATTTTTATAAAAAAGCCGAAATTATCCGTTGGGCATACATTGAAGATTTGATACCGAAAGGAGGCAAGGAATGATTAAGATAATACTTCAAATGGCCTGTTCTCTCTTATTTATATTCGCACTTACATCAGGCGTATCAATCCAATTTAAGCCGTTTCATATATCGTTTGCTTATCCATTTTTCGGATTAGGAATGGTATTGATCACTATAGGCTTTGCCTTGTGTGTTGGGTCGTTTTACTACAAAGGTATTAAGGATAGTGGATATGAAGAAGGTTATAGTAAGGGCTTTGACACTGGGACCGAATATGTTATTGACTTAATTAAAGACAAAGAGAAAGGAGATGAATAATGGAACGAGAAGATATTGAAAAAGCAGCAAAAGATTATTCCATAGGTAAAACACATTTTCGGAGAAGCGTTCTCAAAGAAGTGGATGCAGACGATTATGTTCTACGCAAGGATAATTGCCGTGAAGACTTCATAACAGGTGCAGAATGGCGCATCAACAGCGTGTGGCATGATGCTGCAAACGGGAAAGCAGAAAACAAACCGGCATTGATAGAATACACACATAGGGATGGCAGTTGTGGATATTTGGTCGTACCCAACCCGCAGGAAGTGAAAGAGGCAATCGATCGCTGGGCATACATCGAAGACTTACTACCTAATACGGAGGAATGAATATGAATAAAATAGAAAAACTTATAGAGAAAAAGAGCGTCCTGGAAGAGAGATTGTATAAAGAAGAGCGCAGAGAAATTGAAATGTTGAATAGAAGAGGTTTTGGATATGCGATGCGACATGTCAAAATTGGTTTCTCTACACGAAAATCAGATGCTCTCAAAGAACGCATTAGAATTATCAGTGAACAAATTAACGAATTAAAGAAGTTAAATGAAAGCAATAACAATTAAACAGCCGTGGGCAAGCCTTATCGTGTCCGGGCTGAAAGATATAGAAAACAGGACTTGGAGCTGCCCTAAGAAATACTTAGGTAAGAGAGTGCTGATTCATGCAGCAAAGACCTCAGTTAAGAAGGGATGGAGCGCACTTAACGGAATGCAAATAAAGAAAGTTTCCAAACACAAGGACAAACTTTACGGAGATAATGAAGATTTGCCAAAAGGCGCAATCATCGGCAGCGTCGAGATAGTGGATTGCGTTCAGAATCACCCCTCGCTGTGGGCCGAAAATGGCGTGTGGAACTGGGTGCTGGCTAACCCTATTTTATTCCCCGAACCAATACCGGCTAAAGGCAAGTTATCTTTCTGGGAATATGATAAAATTTCAGAACCTGTGTCTGATGGCGATCATAAAATTTGCATGTGCCGTATATGCGTGGATGAAAAAGTTCAGGTGATGAGTATGGGGAATTATTTTGTATGTAAATATTGCGGTGGACGCTGGTATAAGTAAATCTATAACAAAATGGAATTGAACATTATGGATAAAACGAAATGTATCACTTTCGATCCGGTAGCACAAGAAGCATTGCCGGATCATATTAAGGCTAAAATGAAAGCAGATCGAGATAAAGCCAAATTAGAGGCATATCATAAGCAATGCCCTTGCTGGAACAGTCACAACGATAGTTGCTATGATGATAATTGCTCGTGTGATAGAGATTGTGAGTATATGAAAAGTTTCAATTAAAAAAAATATGAGCCATCAGATAAATATGATTAGTCTATTTACGGGTATCGGAGGTTTTGATTTGGCAGCAGAAACGCTCGATTGGAATATTTTGTTCCAGTCGGAAATAGATGATTACTGTATTCAGGTTCTTAATAAACGATATCCAAATATCCCAAAATATGGAAACATCAATGAAATTGACGCAACAAAATTTGCCGGTTATGTTGACGTTGTGGCCGGAGGATTCCCTTGTCAGCCATTCAGCAATGCTGGGTTGCAGCAAGGCAAAGAAGATCCCCGCTTTCTATGGCCGCAAATGTATCGAGTTATACAAGAATGTAGACCGAACTGGGTCATTGCTGAAAACGTTCTCGGACTTATTAGTAACGCAAACGGATTGGTCTTCGAGCAAGTGTGCACTGATCTGGAACGTGAAGGTTACAAAGTACAACCGTTTGTTATTCCAGCTGCGGGTAAGGACTCTTTTCAAGAAAGGAAGCGAGTTTGGATTGTTGCCTGCCTTGACGGCTTCGGAAGCGAAAAGAATAAAGTTACGTCGGGAGAGCATTTTAAAGCATTCAGACAAACGAAAAAGCAACTACCTGGCTGCGCACATTTCGAGAGCTGGTTTCAATCCGTCCGATATTACTCCGAGTTGGATGGAGTGGTTTATGGGATTCCCAACTGGATGGACAGAACTCATGCCCTCGGAAATGCCATAGACCCACGAATAGCGTACGAGATCTTATTAATAATAGATTATTTGACGAGTAACTAAAAAATAGCGAATCATGATAACGAAAGAACAAGTTAAAGAAATATTGACAAAAAATCCGGCAGGAATTACAAAAGAAGAGTTGAAATTTGTTTTTGGCATATTCTGCTTATCAATCAAAGAATATGAAAAATCAGAACATAATCTTTGGTTTGAAGTACATTTCGAACGCATATACATCGCTCAAATTCGATATGGTATAAAAGGTGGGATGTCTTTTAGTAACGAATATGTAAATATGGGAGATGGATGTCATGGAGTAACAATGGGAACAGTGAATAATACAGCCGATCTATTAAAAATATTCATCAATATGTTTTACGACAATTTATTGAAACAAGCCAACTATGCTCCTTTATATAACGAAGAGACATCTCAATTCGAATCCCTTGAACAAGCTCAAGAATATTTGGAATATGTTCAATCTATACTGTAAAATTTAAAAAGAAATGAAACAAAAGAAATTACATATATCTTTTGACTTAGTATAATTGGCAAAACGAAAAGTACAAATTTTCAAAACGAAAGAGGATGTAAATTAAACTGTGTCAGCAAAGAATAAAATATTAACTTTGCTAACACAGTTTTTCTTGAATAAAAATCCGCTAACCGCCACTCTGTTTCGAGTAAAAAGATCGTTACTTAGGATGCTCGTAGTTTCTTAAGAGTTGATTTGTCAGAGGATTGCTCCATCGAATTGAATGTCTTTTTCCGGAAAGGAGAAAGGCCTCGGATTAATGGTTTTGTTCATTATAACACTAAAACTAAATTAAGGTTACCAACAAATCTGTTGTAACGAAGAAGATGGCCCATCAGTACATAACTTACCTTTTTCATCGAAGAATAATCGATCCATACAGACCACTCTATCCCAATTCGGTTTTTGGCAATGCACATCAGCATGGCGATGATAAACAATATACAGATCACCATTCGGAGCCTCTACTATCGAATTGTGTCCCGGTGCAGAAACCCCTTTAGGAAGATCCGTAGTCAAAAGAGGATTATCCTCACTCTTTACCCAAGGCCCCAGTGGACTATCCGCATAAGAAACCCCTACTCCATAAAACTCATAGCCGGTATCATTGGCGGAATAAGTCATATAATACTTTCCATTCTTTTTAAACACATAAGCACCTTCATTGCATCGGTTCCTATCCCAGTTAACCTTTTCCCATGTTTGCGAAGCGCCAGATATAAAAACAGGTTCCCCCATCAATCCGGAAAGGTCTTTTTTTAATTTCACCCCATAAAGTTCACCAGTAGCCAACGTATCCTGCATTCCATTTTTGCTGAAATATACATAAGGCGTCCCGTCATCATCAACAAAAATGTCTGCATCAATGGCAGAATAGCCCAAGTCGAACCAAGGAGTATAAAGATCTATAAACGGTCCTCCCGGCTTTTCACTGACAGCAAGACAAGTAAGCATCCGATCCAAATCTTTCATATAACAACTGTAAGTCATATAAAACCGCCCTTCGTAATATTTCACCTCTGGAGCCCAAAAGCCATAACAGCCGATGTGATCCTTTGGTTTACGATACAAAAGACCTTGATACTTCCACCTAATCAGGTCGGAAGAAATATAATAAGCAAATCCTTCTCCTTCCGGCAATGCAGTCGTACCTGTCAGGTAATATAAACCACCGGCTTTATAGATAAAAGGATCAGCTATATACAATTCAGTACTGTCCGTTGTTTTTAAAGGATTCTCATAACACCTTAACTTCCTATCCGATATTTGATGACAAGAAAACAAAAAAACACTCGACAATACAAGCATCGTTTGATAAAAAAACTTCATATAAATGTTATTTTTGCAAAATATCCAGTAAATGTACTTCTATTTTTCTAATAACAAAACTATTTCCGATTCCTTTTTAAATGAACCCTAATCACATATTTGACAAACTACCGCTAAACTGAAAATTTAGCGGTAGTAGTTCACCAAATCCTATAATATCCCCCAATCCCTACATATGGAGATAAGCCATTTCGGCCAATCCCATAACCGGCCGTGATGCCTATTCCCCAGCGACGGGATGACTGCCGTTTTGTTATAGACATTGTCTTTCGAAATATATCAATACTATCGAGTGAAGGATTATATCCAGACACCCAAGCATGATAATCGTCCGTCAAGTATTCTTTCTGTGTGACCGGGATAGGCACAAAAATCGGCTCTCTCACTGTATCTCCCTCAAGTGTGATGTAGACAGGGAACAGTTCCGGAACCGTCTGGATCACCGTTTCATAGACAGGATAAGGAATGCTATCTCGAATCGTGTCACGCAGAGTCGACGTGTCGGTTTTTCCAACAAGCTCATCCCCTATCCTATTCGTGTGCCGGCCGGCCAAGAAGCAAAGAAGGCAGAGAATCAAAATCAGTATTACATGCCAAGATTTCATAACAAAAGCCATCCTGTTATAACATCCGGCATATCGGCCTCTACCCCATTCTCCACACGGCTCATACCTGCCACAATACGGATCATCTGCTCACGGTCGTTCACATTGATTGGATCATCAGCCGGAATTCCGGCATAGTCTGATACGGCCTTGATATAGGCTTCCGTATGGTTTTCTTTCTGTGGGGCCCAACGGGTAATCATCTTACGGATAGTGTCGAGCTTGTAATTTTTGAAGTAGTTAGACAATATTTTAAACATAGCCCGGTATCCGTAAGCCATTGTTGTAAATTGCTTAAACGACTTATCCTTGCTTGGTCTCACCTCGCCCTGAAATAAGTCGCCATTGATCCGGATATTTCCGGGATTGTTATTTCTAAGTCCTCTTGCTGTCATAATAAATTCCTCCATTATTTAATTACACATTAATCTGTCGATTTTACTAAAACTCGCTGGGTGGTTCACGATCTGAACATCCATGCTTGTTACACTTGCGAAATTCCAACGCGTTGTTCTTGATCATAAGCTCCGTATTCTTCTCGGTCAACTCCCGGACACGCCCTCGGTATTCGTCTATCTTTTCATACAGGGAATCAATTTTAGCATCCAGTTCGCCGACGCGACGTTCTTTCTTTTCGTATAGCTCTTTCCATTCAGCAGCATATTGCGTGATATTGTCCGCTTCCGCCTTTTTAGCTTCAGCAGCCGCCTTGCGCTTGTTATATTCCCGGTAGCCCCAGTAGCCGGCAACGGGGATCAGTACGGCGGTTACAAAGCCGCCTATCACGTTCGACAGGCGGCTAAGGGTTGTCAATAATTCTTCTTCCATATCTTTATATGCAAATTAATACACAGAGATAAACAGCCACCAATGAAGAAATCTCAATCCAAAACATCGGCTTACTTTGATAGAACTTATACCAGAATGTGCCTTCTTTTTCTTTGGCAATGTTTAATGCAGCATATCCAATATAGGTAAGCCATACAAATAACATAGGCCATAAGTTAAGTGACATCCAAATCTGAGAAAATAATATTGCCATCATTGCGCCAGCTATGTGTCCCCGGCATTGGAATTTATCCGCTTTGTAATCTGGGAAACACCCGACAACGATCATCCCGGCCAGCGCCAGGTAAGCGAGAAACTCCGTGCCCGGCTTACTGACCTCCAATATCACCGGCATTAACACCATAGGACAAGCCCACATTGTGAAGCGAAACCATCCTTTGTGTTCTATTGCGTAATAAGTTGCACTGATAGAGTAAGGTACACCTTTCGCCTTTATACAAACTGCTGCCGTATAAGCTGCGATAACCAAAAAAGAAATAATTAATAATAACATGATTTTCAAACTTTATTGTTTAACTTTGTTTCCGGAGACCCACGGTCCCCTAATTTTCTTTTTTTTACAGCCTCCAATCTGTGATAGCCTGGAGGCTGTTTTATGATCGGTTATAAAGGCGCAAAAGCACGAACCAAGGCTTTACCATACTGTACGTAGCTATCAGCATATCCATTACCTACAAAATACGTCCAAGCGCTTATGTCATCGTATTGCGTACTGGTCCAATAAGAAAAGGTGCTCAACTCAACTCCTCCTATAAGAGACATATAATATCCTATATCAGTAAGATATCCATCAACATAATCCCACTCCCCGCAAGCCCCCAAGTAGCCATTTTTCCCATTTTTGAACAAATATTGGTTACACCATCCGGCTGCATGGCTCCGTTCTCTGCCGAGTGCCTTTATCATGGCTGTTGAGTTAGCTACGCCTGCATAATCTATCCGAGCTGTATCCCAATCATTAGTTGTTGTTACACCGGGTATAGTGGGTACATCAACATTCCACCATAGCTCTGTTTCACTTTCTGTCGGAGCAATTACAAATCTGCAGGCATTGCTGATAAATGCAACTCCCACAGCATCACTATTCCACTCCTTTTTCCACATCTTTTCTGTATATAACCGATTATCTGTCCTTAGAATGTAAACTCCATTAGGTGCACCTTCTATCGCCATACCACCTTTCTTCCGTCCCATCATCGACCGTCTCATCTACGCCCTCCTTTCTTACGATAAGAGGTCGTAACTTCTTTATTTAGAGAGCATTTTACCCCCCCCCTCCCCGTTTAACTTTTAATAACATAATCTGTTTCATTGCTTTACCTCCTGTACAATTGTGGGCAAGTCTTTCAAGTCGTTCGGATAACCTGTAACGGTTGTCAGAATGCAGAGATAGATCACACCGTATTGTTCATAATATTTGTCTTTCTCGAATGCCATACCCTGCACGTATGGAATAGGATCATCAAGCGTGCCTGCGTGCTCATCTTCAACGATCTTATACAGTGAAGCAGTTTCTATGCCCGGTTTCCAGTCGGCTTGCAGCTTGTGCTTTTGTATCACTTCAAACAAAGTGTCGCTTTCTCCTTCCACTACTCGAAGCCGGAAGCCTATTTCAACTTCCTTGCCAAACTCCGCATTTTTCTCACCCCAAATGGGGAATAAGACCTGCATCTCCAACGCTTGGCTGGCTGTGAGAGACACGCTGTTCATCATCGCACGGGCAAAGGTCACTGCCTGCGCTTCCGGGGATTTAGCGATTGCCTTATCTGCTTTAGTTTGCAAGGCTGCCGTTGTTGTATGGATCATTTCAGGATAGCCTTTCACCACGATAGCTTCGACCTCCTCGGCTGTTTGGGCGGCATCGATACGGGATAGCAAGCTGTCTGTCACCCTGCCGCATTGCTCCGAATAGTCCGCTATTTCGTCAAGAGCAACCGTTAAGATATTCGAGGCGTAAAGATGACCGCCTACTTCGACTTCTTCCTGCCGGCCACACTTATCCTTCACTTGCAGGGTGTTCGAGACGTATGCGTCCTGTTCATCAATATAATAATGATGGATGTCTTTGTCGTAGATTTCTTGCCGTTTGGCATCACGGGCACGCCAGAGCTTTTCTTCCGGTGCCGGTTCGGGTTCCGGAGTGAGTTCCTTCCGCCAACATTCCAGTGGACTTGCCTCCGGATGGTCGGTGTGGAACTGTTCCTGTTCGGCGTCTAACAAGAGATATGCGCCGTCGTTATATTCTTCTTCCATTGTGCCTACCTTGTAGGAGTCAGGAAGGGGAGCGTCGGTCTCCCAGAATTGGATTTCTTTTTGGATGTATAGCATAATCAATTTAATTTTAATCCTTTACCGCCATTGTATAATTGATTTATCTCACTTCTGGATAATATGCGTTCAAATATGGAGACTTCACATATAAGTCCATTATATGATCGTTCGGTTACTGATGTGAAAAATATATCATCCAGACCTATGTAGAAGTGAGAACCTTCGTAGAATGGATCATTTATTGTCTTAACAAGTGTAGCATTTTCGTAAACACTCATCGTGTTATTATCGTAAGTTACCACATAATGACACCAAACATTGAATTTATTGGTTGTAATATTAATTCCATCATTAATATTTTGAATGTTCTTATACCTCATTTCAAGTCCATATCCTTCTCCGTCTTTTATTCGGCTTACTATAATTCCTCCGTATCGGTCTACTGATTCGTTATACTTTTTAGCCCACAGGGAAATACTATATGCGTTTTTCTTTACATATCCCGTTGTCGGTATCCTAATTCCAGAATCGTTTATAAAATACGCAGATTTATTTCCTGTAAAAATGCTATCGTCTTTCCATTGTACATTGTTTTTTAGCTCGCCTAATACCCCATTGACACATTCATACGAATCACCGTTCAATGGAAAGTAATACTTAGCATTCCACTGATTGGAAAAATCGGATTCGGTATCTTTTCCCGTCATCACCCGTCTCTTCATCTTTCACCTCCTTTCATTATACTCTCACGACAATTATCCCATGTTCTTTTTTCAGCGATACCCCTGTGGCTTTACCAGCTGGCAGTTCAACGCTTGTTTCCTCCGATTGCCAGCCCGAACCGTTTGGGATCGGTTGGTTAATCGTTGATCCGGTGTTGTTCTTAATGGACAGATAAAACTCCTGCATCTCCGGTACGCTTCCTATATTCGCAAAGTTGATCGCCTGCACAGATGTACTCGAATAGGCAAAACGCAGGTTGTAGGGCGAAGAGGGAAGCGATGACAAAGAACTAACATCGACATACTCTTTGAGCCGCAAGGAATCGGATACCTTTGTTTTCTCTTCGTTGCTGTAGTCATTGGTTGACAGACCTTTTCCCGTTACAGCTTCAACGACTTTCACCCATCCACCGGCTTTCCTGCCATACGCAGATGTGTCGGACGGAGCATCTACAGTGATTGCCCCATCCTTGCCGGGAACGCCCTGTATGCCCTGCAGACCCTGTTCGCCCTGTGGACCCGTTTCGCCTTTCTCGCCCTGCAAGCCCTGCGGACCTTGTTCGCCTCGTTCGCCCTTCGGACCCTGTGCGCCTGTTTCTCCTTGGGGACCTTGTTCGCCCCGTTCGCCTTGAGGACCGGGGACACCCTGCAAACCCTGTTCTCCTTTGGCTCCGGTTTCACCCTTTGCGCCTGTTTCGCCCTTGTCTCCCTTATCACCTTTTGCACCTTTAAGGTTCGGTGTGTCGAATGTTCCGGCTGCGGTCGTTATCTGGAGGATATATGTCGTTTCGTTATTGGTTTTGACACTGACCTGCATGTCCTGCAAAACAGCTGGAAGATCTGCAAACGTATGCACTCCGTCGGATAGCTTCATGCTGAACTTGCCATTCTCCAATCGTTCGAACAGCCACACCGATGCCGGATAGACCGTCGTATTGATTGCCCATTCAGCCGTCGTCAGTTCGATCTGTTGATAAATAAATGCACCTTTCTTACTCATTGCTTAAATATCCTTGTTTTATCGTTCGTACTGATTCATTGTAATAATTGGCTCCTGTCAGATAAACATTACCGGGCAAGGCTGTACCGCTGCCGGATTCCTGCCACGAGGCTTTTCCCCCGGCAAGATCATAAAGCCGGTAGAATACATATTCGCCATCTTCCGCTACACGCACATCATCACCGATACGAAAATTGATGGTTGTACCGTCGGTATTGACATAGCTCAATGTATTTTCGTCCGGGATAGCCTCCAACGTCGGGATCTCCGGTTTGTTCTTGATATAATTGGGCGATTCCTTTCCTGAGAGCCAATCAGGGCGAATACCGGAAACGATCCCTTCTGCAGCCTCGGCGGCAGTGTTGGCCCGATCAGCTGCCTCATTGGCTTTTTGAATAGAAATCTCTGTACTTGTTTCCCGTTTGGTTTCTTGACTTTGACGAATTTCCTCCTGGTTCTGGCGAACCACTTCCGCCGCTTCCCGCTCTTCTTCTGATACTCCACGGACTATTTCAGCCGCTTCCCGTACGGCTTCGGCCTTGATACGTTGCTCTTCGGATAAAGTACGAAGCGATTCAGCCTCGACACGGACTGATTCCGACTCTTTGCGTATGCTCTCGGCCTTCGTCCTTTCAACTTCTGTTTCCGTTCTTGTCTGTTCCGCCCTTACCCGACTGGCTTCTACCTGAACGCGAGACGATTCAGATTCTATCCTTGCTGTTTCGGCTTCCTTGCGCAAGTTTTCAGATGTATTTCGCTCACTCTCACTTGTTTTGCGTATGGTTTCAGCTTCCTTACGGACCGTTTCCGATTCCTTGCGTTCTGTTTCGGCAGTTTGTCGCTCTGATTCATTGCTTCCGCGAAGAGCTTCCGCCTCGGTCCGTTTCGTCTCGGAATCCTTACGGGCAATCTCGGAAGTGGAACGTTCCTGCTCAGCAGCAACCCTTTCGATCTCCGCTTCTATACGTGCTGCTTCCGCCTTGATTCGCTCCGCCTCCTGTTCACAGACTTCCACGTTCGTTTGTTCGGTAGCCTCGGCGGCCGCATTGGCCCGGTCCGCCCCGGCATTGGCAACTTCGGCAGCTTCCAGTGCCGGAGCCTGGAACTCGGTCAGTACATCATCCGGCAATTCATGCCAAAGCTCTGCAATCTGGTCTTTCGTCAAGTCCGTAAAGTGCCAGCGAAGATCATCAATGGCAATTAACGACCGCCAGGACGTATCTTCCTCGCTCTTATATTTCCACTCCAAACCGGTGTCACCTTTGCGAAACTCCGGGGTTTCGCCCGCGTCACCTTTCAAATAGGACAATTGTATCAACGTCTTCCATTCGGACGGTTCGCCACCGGAAACACTCACCTTACGCCACTGGATGGCCGTTCGGTCCGCATCGACCTGGAACTCGACATCATGACCGTCCACACCTTTCAATATCTCAACGGCTACGCGGACCAGCTTGTAACTTGCTCCCAGGGATTGCAGGACGGGAAGTGACGTTATACCGGAAAGGCTCTTTACTTCCTCCCATTCGCCTGGATCCTTCGAATTGCTCGATATGAGCTTTTCGACCTCGACCGCGATCTTTCGTAAGTCTTCTATCGTGAGTGTCTTACCGTCCGATGTAATTATATCGCCTACTGCCATACGTGTTCCATTTTTTATTTAAAGTTCATTCCGCATCCGAAACCTGTACCGTCATTTGCTTCTTTTCCTGGAGCTTCTCTATCAGAATAGCAACAATACTTTTTTGTTCTTCACCCGTCAATGCATCCGGATCAGAAAGCGACAAGGTCAGACGTTTTCCTTCCGAGTAGTTCATATACCCTACCTGTTTGTCGTCCTTCTTTATGTAAGAGACAAACGAATGTTTGTTTTCCGAGAGGTCATGGGTTGCCATATATTCGGCCGACACATTACCGGATTGGACTGTTCCGTTTGATGTCAATACCTGTGTTTCCATATGCCTACTTTTTTTCTATCAGTTCTACAATCTGTCCATATCCCCCCGGATTGAGCACCGCAGCGGCCTGCTTAACCAAAGCTGCTTCCTCGGCCGTCAGCTCCACTACGCCTTTTGCCTTGGATATCTTGCAATACAATTCATAGGAGGCAAGCTTCTGTTTCGCGACCATCTCGGCATCCGACGACGGACGGATAAAATCCCCGCTGAAAAGAAGCAGGCTTACCGTTTCATCTATCATCTTGGCTTTTTCTTCCTCGCCTTTTCTTTCTTTTATCTCTTCCCCGTTCCAAGCTTTGAACGGCACATGCAAATTCAGTTTCATAAATTTCTATTTTTTTGAGATTAAAAATTATCTGTATTAAAATCAACCGAACGTGGCTTTGTACAAGCAACGGCTATGCCATTGTCAAATACAAACCAAGTATCGCTGTTATCTATTCTATAAGCCCCTTTTAAGCCCCCTCTCACATTCCCTTTCGGACTCTTGGTGAAATATCCATCTGAATAGATATAGCCATCAAACCAAGCAGCCCAAACAGTGTCTCCGGATGGGTAAGAAGGAGATTGTTTGCTAGAACCATAAATCGCTGCTGAACCGGGAGCACGTCCTATCGCTTTCACTCCAAAACGGCCTTGTGTGGACGCTCCAAATGCGACATCAACCAATCCGTCATTATTATTACCATAACCCATTTTTATAGTGCGGGATTTATCCCCGAAATAATCCAAACCTTCCCATACAAGACGATTATTTATTATCTTGAAAAGGCCAATCTGGCCACCGTTCGCCGTAATTGTCCCGCTAAACGTCCCGTTTTTGGCAGTCATATTTCCAGATCCGTCTATGCTGAAGCCACTATTAACAGTAGTATAACCTTCCAAATGTATCTGGTCTGCACCTATTGCGACCGTGCTTAACTGCTTGCCTACATATGTGGAAACATAAGCCTGAGTCACCAGCCCCCTATCGTTAACTTCTTCCGCAAAAAGCGAAGCGAATCCCGACTTGGTGATGAAACCAGAGGTCTTTACATATCGGTCCAAATTGTTCACGTCAGTCGTTACCGCCTCAATACTATCCGCCTGGATGTCGATCTGGCTTTGCAGTTGTTGTTTAAGACTGTTAGTCCCGTTTTGGTATTCTGAATAGGTCACACGGGCATTGATATCGTCCGCCATGATACTAAGCTGGCTGTCATAGCGGCTCGTGATCAATCCTTCGGAATCCTTGATCTGTTTCGTGGCCCATAGCTTGATCCGCTCCTCGCTCTGCTCTATGCCGGTGACAAGGTAGAGGAACGCGTCAGCCGCACTATCGTTACGGAGCGTCACGCCGTATATCAGTATTTCTCCTGTAAAAGCAATGTCGAAATCACCTTTCTCATCCCACATACCGGTATGGTAATAAAGGGTATAACCGCCCGAAGGAGGCAAACTTTCTTCTTTGTAAAGTTCCGATCCGGACACCCCGGCACGCAATGTACCTGCCCTTAATACCCGGTAATGGAAAGAGAAAGAATAGGTGTATTTTCCATCCTCGCTCGGATTGGAATGCATCGGGATATCCATTAGGTCGTTTGCCTGACCGACACTACTGTTCAGAATCCTCAAGACACGACGGTTTCCGTCACGGTACATACCAACATACGTTTCTTTATCCACATAGAAAGAGGACGGCAGCCAAAGCCATCCATCTTTGACTGGGATGTAATGCACCAGGCTCTTCGTATCCCAATAATAGGTGTTGGACGCAAACGAAGGGTTCCGGAGGATATTCCCCTTTTCCCCAGATATATCATTTCGTACACCCTCTATCTCGCTACGGAGCTTGCCTTCCATCACTTCGAATGTCTGCTCAATGGTGCTTCCGTCTTCCAGGTAATAGGTGCTATGCTGAAAGATACCACCATTAATATAGATGCCATGCCCTGTAAGGGTACGCCCGTTGACCGTCAGCCCCCCCAGATTCCCGATGCGGACCTTCGTATTGTCGGCTATGAGTTGCGGACTGGTTACTTCATCGAGCACATCTATATAAGGAGCATAATCGTCGGAAGAAGTCAAATAGATAAGCCCCTGGCGATTCTTCTCCTCAAGGTTCCCCATACGGAACGCTACGTCACCTGCCTTTGGCACGCTCCCGCCCTCGATCACTTTAAGGTCGAACCTCTCCGATGTCACGTTTTCCACTTCGGCAAACAAGTAACGGATTCCACCTTTCCCGTCCCGTTGCTGGATACGAACAAGGTCACCATCCCGAAGATTCATGAACATTTCGCCCCCCATATCGTCCATCTCACAGCGATAACGACGTGTTCCGAGCGGAGTGACCGTCTTTATTTTGTTAAAATCTGACACGATATGGGAACCGTTCAGCCCCAACACTTGGGAATAAACCAGCTCGTAGACTTTAAATGTCTTCCGCACCGTCCAGTTGTCCACCGTACCGGAAGCTGTAGGCGAATCAATACGCCAGCCATAACCGAACATACCGGAAGCAAAATCACGGCTGCCTATGGAGTTACCTATAATTGCATCCGAACGGATCACAGCCGATTCACCTTCAATACCACCATCAGCCGTAATTTTCCAACCATTTCCCCCTTCAATACCGGTCAAAAAGTCAGGTGAACCGATACTTTCATGAAATCGGATGTTTCCTAATGCGTAATCGTCTATATCTTTACGGATAAACATGCCATCCATTTCTATAATGGCACCACGTATAGCGTCTTCTATCTCCTTCAGTGCCCGAAGTGCCGTAAAAGCATTCGTATCCGATGGCCGGATATCATCGTTCAGCTTTATATGATAAATACCACTACCACCAGTCCCCGGAGTACCGATACTCGCGATTACTTCTGGCTTAATTTTAAGTATAAGATTATCATTTTCAACCTCATACAACAAATCACCCTTATCTTCATCTAACTGATATCTCATTGTATTTTCGGAAGGACTTGAACTGCTATTTTCAACATTTGCTCAGCGACATTAGGCATCTCGAATATATTATATACCAAATAAGCACAAGCGTAACAAATCGCGGGCATTAATGATTCACCGTAATTCGAAAGACTATCATCAGATGAGTCCGTCATGCTTTTTACATAATTGAAATATTGTAATTCACCGGATGGAAAACATTCTATACACAGCCCTGTCCTATTATGAGCAAAAACGCATGAAGGTTTATTTACACCACTTCGGGTAACGGCATTGTGTTGAATCTTATAGTCTTCACTTCCAAATGGAGAAATTCTCTGAACCTCTCTTTTCCATCCCGAAAGACGTAGAGACACAAAACGTAAAAAATCTTGCGGTAAAGGAATTACCGTACAACCTTCACTACTTGTTCCGCCAGATGTCATATTTCCGGTGTTCAACAAAGCAATAGAGACATTTTCATCCTGTGCTATGAGATTTATAGCATCAGGTATAACAGATTCTATATACTCTGCCAGCTTTACTGTATCTTCTGATAACAATGAGAGATTTTCTTCCTCACCTATCTCATTCATTATCGCTCTGGTTTTATCTATTATACCCTGCTTTGTCATGATTATCTCATATTAGGGAATGATACACTCTTTTTCTTGGCCGCTTCTTTTACATCCTGTTTACTCTTCAGAGAATCTAACTGGACACCATGCTTGGTGACTAACACGTTTATAGCATCCTGAACACGCGTAATGTAATTATACTCTTTTACCTTACCGTTGCTTGCTACTCTCTCTTTAAACTGCATAGGCGAAATTACTTCAAGAAAGAAAAGCTCACCATACCTTGGGTCTGACTCTATTGCATCTTGCAACCGTTTGTCAGAAGTTACAAATCTCGCAGATACCCGTGATACCCCAGATGGAACACCTCCTGTAAATTCAATACGTCTTGGAATACCACCTACATTAATAATCGTCGAAAGTTCGGCAGACGATGTACCATATATTTTCTTATACATAACCTTATCTCTATCTAAAAAGGGAGAATCTAAAAAATGCAGAATCCCCCTTTTCTAATTAAACATTAATTATCAGGCTCCGATATAGACATCTCCATCATACTTTACCCATTTTGTCCCATTCCACTGAGCCAACATACCGGCCTTCAGCTCATCGTTGGTTCCAGTCGATGCGACATCCTTCTTCAAGTACAGGATAGCGCCTTCCTTATTTCCCTCACTTGGCAAAGTCGCACCATCATTTGTTTTTGCCTTTACAAGATCTGGTTCCGCATCATTGAAACCGGACGTGTTCGGCTTGATCAGCAGATGACTGTATCCTTTCAACGTTAAACAGTCTGTCTGAATCGTAACATTGCGTTCAGCAGCTTCGCCCTGCGTTTCCATATTGATATTCCGTCGCTCCTCCTCCATTTTGTAGAGAACCAACATATCAAGATCAAGACAAATACCGATCTCCGACAAACCGACTTCGTCCAGAATAGGCAAATGGACAACATTCATCGTTCCGAAAGAGCTTTCGAAGGCTTGGAATTTGATACCCCATTTCTCTCTGGATTTCACGTTAATATCTTTCGTCAACGTGTAATCGACTTTCATCATATCTTCCAACAAATCCTTGCCGACACCTACAAAGGCTTCCTTGCTTCCGTTGTTACCGGTAAATTTCATTTTGGTAATACCGATAAAATCCGCAAAGCTGAACTTACCTTTCGTATATTCATAGTGTTTCTTGATGGACCACATGATACCCTCCTGAAAATACACGTTTTCAATTCCACGATTCGGATATTGCGCATCCTTGATCGCGATCTTACCCTTGATACCCAGCAAATAGGACACTTCGCATTTGCGACGGAATTCCCAAAGGTCATTTTCCATCACATCTTCCTTATCCCAGGCCACCTTTTTCTTTACATTCTCAAAATATTCGGTAAACTTGGTGTTGGACATCTTCCGCTGCATATAGACTTCGCGAGGCGTAGGCGCCTGATTGGTCGGAGGACAGAACAACTGGCTTTCGCTGCCGGCCTTGGCCATACAATACAAGGCCGTGCCCTCCGGAATAGAAGGAACATAACATTCCACGTCTGCCGGGTTTTGCTTTTTCCCATTAATGGCTACAACTACTGGAAGCCCCGACGAAGCATCCAGTGCCACAACATAAAGCATCAGATCCACACCGGGAGTGACCGTCGAACCGTCGCTTGCATAACCGTCCACTCCACGAACGTTGATTGTGTCATATACGTTAAACACACTGCCGTCCGCTGCATCAATAGGCAATGCTACACGTTTTTTACTTGCAGACTCCGCATGTTCAGCGTTCGTGATACAAGTGATACGGGAAGCATCGATATTATAATGCTTGACAACATAATTCGTTTTTCTCTTTTTCTTTGCCGCTTTTCGGGCAACCGTGTCAATCGGGAAAAAATCAGGACGGAATTTCGCAATATCCTCGTCTATGTCTTCAGCTATGATATCGCCCGTTTCACCACCTCTTTCCAAAGTGGTCACAGAAGCATCCTGCCCTCCTAACTGTGTTTGCAAACCCTCATGGCCTTCCGCAGCCGTACCCCCTTCTGGTGCTGGCGGAGCAACAGTCACCCCTTCAGCCATAAGGACAGATGCATCTCCAAACGCAATCCCAAGAATCATTAACACCAAGGATAAAATAAATCCCTTTTCGTTTCTCACATAATTTACAAATTTTCCCATCGCTTTACTTATTAAAAATTGATTAATCATTCCATACGCTCGACTTGTAAGAAGGCTTTTTTTCGGCACGTTTAACCGTTGAAGCGGTGCTTGCCCCTAATCTTGGCAATCCGTCACCGGCATTATCCTTTCTCATCCTGTCAATCTTTTGATTTCTCCCTGCAACAACACCAGACTGAAAGGATTCTTCAATATCTGTCTTATAATTCATGGCATTGTACAACATTTCCAACAGTTCGGTAGTGTAGTTCCCTTTGAAAATGGGCTCAAGTATCCGGCTGTAGGCACTGTCAAGAAATTCATCGATATCGATTTTTCTGGATGTGGCAAATTCATCCAGAACCGGTAAACTTGCTTCAATATTTACATCGTATTCCTCTTTGCTTTTACGCATGGATTCCAATTCCTCCATACGCTCTTTCTCGGCATTCTGCAAATCATTCCACTCGTCCGAACCTTCTTCTGCTCTCAAAATATCCTTTCCGAAATATCGTACAAGAGCCGAAGTTGCCCCCCTTTTGCCGCCAGCCATGTCCGAAAGGACTTGTGCAAGGCGCGGATCTTTTGAAAGTATTTCGGTCATGCGTTCCTGTGATTCGTCATTCTTTTGCCGATAATCAAGCATGTCAGAATAAACAGAGTCTTCGTCTTCACCGTAAGACTCTCCCATACGAGAACGCATATAATCCAAATAAGCCTGTTTCTTGGAAGGTTTATTTGTCGCCCCTGAAGATTCCACAGGTACTTTTTCTTCTTCGTTTCCTACATTATTATCCATGAAATAATATTTAAAGTATTACTTTAGCAAAGTAAAGACATTATTTTGTGGTTTAATATGTTATAATGTTATATATTTGAGCCATTATAACAAACCAAAGCATTTTTTCATGGCAAAAACAGAGAACTGGCAAAAAAAAGATGATGTATTTAAGGCATACGAAAGGGCAATAAAAGAATTGGGGGATGTTGCACGCCGGGTTCCCAAAAATACGATCATAGAAAAAGCGATGTCTTATCCGGCTCCAAGGTATTACATCACCTTAGAAGTCGCTATCAGAAACATATCGCTTATGTATAGAGGGATACAACCGGACATGTACAACCCCATGAAAATAGACATGTACGACAGTATTTTCAGGAAATTTGTTGCAAAAGGGCTAAAATATCCGGGATATAGCTATTTGGAAACCATCATCAATAATGAAGCTCCTTCTTTCTATATCGAAAAAAGGCAATTTGTACGCATTATTAATGACAAATTAAAAAGAAAATGATCTTGGTATTCATATTTATCCTTTTTTATTCCCTATCACGGTACTACGATCTAAGCGATTACGGACTGTCCTCCGGATTCCGATATTGGCAACTGATTGCATACAATTTCATACATCTGACCTTTATGCACATGTTCTTCAATTCAATCGGATACCTGATATATAAGCCGGTGATTGCAGAATATTATGGACGCAAAGCCCCAATTATAGTAATACCAATATCTGTAATCCTGTCTTCTGCAATCTTTTGCTCTGAAAAACCGACATTCGGCGCATCAACCATCATATTTTCCATGATCGGCATGTATTTAAGCAAGATATGGCAAGATGGACATTCGAAGCGACAGAAATATACAATCATGCTGCTTATAATATTAATAATGCAGTCAATATTCGGCTATAATGTCATTAATTGGAAAATACACATTTCAGCTTTAGCAATCTCATTCATTTTATCTCGATTATGCACGACATTCACAATGATTTCGAGATCGAAAATATCTTAGAAGAAAACAGAAAAAGACACGAAATAATAAACGCACCATACAATCCAGTCACCGGTCTTGGCGCCGTAGGGGAACGAAAAAAGATTTCAATAAAAGACTCCCCTATTGGCGATATGTATTTACCGGTTGAATTGATAAAAGAAAACCTGTTTATCCGTAGACTCGCCAAATACGGATTCAAAGGATATATTATCCGATTTATTAAAGAAGTGGAGTATTCCGAAGAAGCCCTAAACCAGCTTTGGATTGAATTTATAAAATATCGGATAATATACGATTTTGAATACTGGGCCTATTCATTCATCTTTATAAAAGATAAAGTGAGCCCAAAAGATATCCCATTTAAACTAAACCGTGCGCAAAGAAGAGTACTGAATAAACTTGAAAAACTACGAAAGGCCGGAAAGCCTATCAAGTTTATCCTCTTAAAAGCACGACAGTGGGGAGGATCAACACTCGTCCAAATTTATATGCTTTGGATAATGCTCGTACACCGTCGAAACTGGAATACCGTCATTTGTGGAGATGTGGAAACACAGTCAAGAAACGTTCGGGCAATGATCACAAAGGCTTTAAACAAATACCCTTCTTATCTGCTTGGAGAAACGGTTAAATTCACACCCTTTGAAGGTTCAAGCAAAAACAAAGTCATTCAAAACACAAATTGTGTTGTCTCGATCGGATCTTTCCAAAAACCCGATACACTTCGAAGCGGTGACATATCAGGAGCTCACCTAACCGAAATTGGACTTTGGAGAGCTACACCAGGCAAAAAGCCGGAGGACCTTATCCAGTCTATATCCGGTTCTATTTATGATACAGCATATACGATTTTAGGGTTGGAAAGTACGGCAAAAGGCGTTGGTAATTTTTTTCATCGTACATGGCAACAGGCTGTCAAAGGTAAAAATAACCTGCTCCCCATTTTTGTAGCATGGTTTGATATTGATATTTATTCAATCCCTATTGATAACCACGAAGAGTTTATCCATTCTATGGACGAATACGAATGGGACCTTTGGAAACTGGGAGCTACACTGGAAGCTATTGCTTGGTATAGAGAAAAAAAGAAAGACATGAAAGATATTTGGCGTATGAATTCTGAATATCCAAGCACTCCAACAGAAGCCTTTCAATCTACCGGCCGACGACGTTTCCGGCTTTCAGACACGCTCAAACTACGCGAAACTTGCATCGATCCTATTTTTCATGGTGAAATTTCAGGTTCGGAAGAAACGGGTGTAGAAAGCCTTCAGAATCTTCGGTTGTCAAAAGAAGAAATGGGCTGCTTGTCCATTTGGAAAATGCCGGATAAATCAAAACGATATCGAAATCGTTATATTGTCGTTATGGATGTAGGGGGAGTTTCAGATGAAGCCGACTACACGGATATCACCGTCTTTGATCGCTATTGGATGATGGACGGAGGCATCCCGGAAGTGGTCGCCGAATGGCACGGCCATATCGACCATGATAAAGGCGCTTGGAAGGCTGTACAGATGGCAACATTTTATGCTGACGAGGAGGATGCTATGGTTGTAATAGAAAGTAACACGCTTGAAACAGAAGGCACGGAAGGCAATAATTTCGAATACATCTTAGACGAGATAGCAGGGCATTACTCCAATCTCTACTGTCGCACCCCAGCCGACCAAATCAGACAAGGCGCCCCAGCAAAATGGGGATTTCACACCAACACATCAACCAAGCCTATGGTTATCTCCCATCAAGCAAAAGCAATACGGGATTCTTTATACATCGAAAGATGCGAGGAAGCCGTAGACGAACACGACACATTTGAAATCAAAGAAGATGGTAAAACAATGGGAGCTGTTGAAGGAATGCATGATGACAGACTCATGACTCGTGCTATCGGCGTATGGATCTGCTATCGGATAGATCTTCCATTTGCCGTAAATACCCCAATAGCCACACCAACCCGTAAGGTCATATCGGAAGCCACAATATGAAACGAGGCAAGATCATTTCATCTTGCCTCGTTATTTTAAATTATGCCCGGATTTGGCCTATGACCTCAGAAGGAATTCCCTGAAGTTGCGCCATACGACCTTCCTCTTGGGCCTGCAACATCTCCGCTTCATCCCGCTTAATACTTTCCAAAATACGTTCAGCAAACGGAAGCGACGAATTTTCAAGCAATTGCTTGACATTTATTGCCTGATTTTTGTAAAGCTCCATCAAGAACTCATTCATCACCATTTGATAAACCGGAGTATTAGAACCTTCCGTAATATAGACATCTATTTCTGAATCTTGCACCTTTTCCGGATCATACCATTTACTTTCTTTCGAATAGTCCGATCCGGCAAGGTCTATATATCGAGCAGAAGTATAAAATTGCTGAATCGTTTTCATTACTTTATTGTCTCGCTTCTTTTGAAAATTACGAAAAGAATCAAGCAAGCCTTTAACATTCATACTTGAATTCTGAACCTGCTGGGCATAAAGCGAAGATGGCGTATTAGAAGATGGCGTTTGGCCTTGCATTGCAGAATTTACACCAGAAATATCATTGATAAGTTTCAATTGTAAGTTCAATAGTTCGTAATCTCCGGCAACAGCCGCAGAACCGTTATATTGATGAACGATATTCTGTATATTCTGGCCCTGTTTAAGACGAACAAAAAGCACACCATTATAACGCACATATTCATCTACAATCTGCTCCCGGCTCATTCCCTGAAAAGCATCTTCATCCACAATGAGAAGTCCTTTCGCAGTAGACGAACGAATAAAATCGATCATCGTAAGCGTCCGGTTTATGTACTTTTGCTGATCAATAAAGTCATCAACAAAATTAAAGACTTTACCATTGACAAACGGATAAATGTTCAATATGTAATTATGCTCTTTATGCCAGTAAGGCGAACGCCCTTCCTGTAGCACATCTCCGAACGGAGTCATGTAACGATAGTACCAATATTGCTCAATTGAATAGGTATATTCCACAAGAAGCACATCTTCCGGGTCCATGCCGTTAGCTAACGCTTCTTCCATACGCTGCTTATTTAAAACATCTATCGATTTTCTGTCGGAAAGATTGGAATACCACCATTCCCCACTCAATAGGTCACGGCAAAAAAGTGCTTCCCTACTTTCCTTTTTCCAAACAAGGATCACCCGGCAAAGATCTGGACGGGACGGCATATAAAAATCCATATTTTTGTTCTGGTCCCCTTGTAATCCAAACGAATCAGCCCAGGTAGCCCCGTTATGATCACCGTAAATCCGATAAATATCATCACAGGTTGTTTTATCACGGGCAAATGCGGCCACAATATCCGAAAGAGTCATATCATACATTTCCCCGATAATACGAAGATCCCATGTCCGAGGATCTTCTATATCCGTGTTGAAGAATAACCGATAAGTATTGGTTGGATAAACCCACACATCCAAATTTTGTTTAGCCGGATTCATGCCGTACTCTACCCGTTGGGCACATAACCCTGAAAGCATAAGATTCGTCAAACTTGCAGCATCCATTTCCGTCGTTTCGTTGATCTGATGGCAATACTCAATTGCAATGCTCATCATTTCTCCAATCTTACTTTCCCTTTTGTCCCTAACAACACAAACGGGCTTCGTTTGGTTATTTCGGAATTGTCCGTCGATATTTTTCAAAATCGGGCGAATGACATTGTTTTTCAAAGGCACTTTACCCTGCGATCGAATATATGCACTTTCTGTCACTTTCTTCCCACTTGCTGGATCAATAACAAGATCGCCCCATTGATCTTCAAATCCATACATCTGGGAACGTGCAGCCTTCTTGCGAACCTCACTAAGTCCCCACCAAGCATTTTCAGCCTCTTTCAGCACATCTGTAGCCTTTGTCAAACTAATAGCTGACCGGGTGCGACCACCCCGCTCCACTCCCGGTTTCAATCTACGGTTATAAAACTTTCTATTCATCTCCTATTTTGTCTAATTCGTTAATCATCATTTCTTTTGTCTTTCTCGCCTGTTCGTAAAGAGCTTTCTTTTCTTCTCCATCCATCAAGCGGGCCATATCATACATACTTTCAATCGCTTTTTTATAAAAGCCGGTCGTTTGATAACGTCGGTATGCACGACTATTGGCAAAGGATTTGTAATTACCCGACAGGTCCTTACCCCCTTCGAGCCCTTTACGGTACATCCTATCCCTACTCTGCATCTCTTCATACTCTTTCACGTAATGGTTATAGCGTTCGTTTGTATAATTACGCGGAACCATATTTTCTGTGTCATAGGTCAGCCCGCTCACAACTGGGATATTCCTAAGCTGCACATCTCCGGTTACTGCGCCTTCCACCGTTTTGTAACATTGAGCAATGGCTTTACCTACGCCACCTAAGTACTGTTCGAAAAGGTACTCTACGGCAGAAGGATTCAAAAGAGCATAATCCAATTTTCCTTTAGAGGCATAATCGCCTCCCGACAGACTATTCAGCCGTTCGGAGGCTTTGATTATCGCTTTGCTGGTTCCAGTCGTTACCTTATGATATTCTGGAACATACTTATTAAACTCGTTGCGCCCCGTGATCCGTTTCCCGAAGTAGTTTTCATTGAAGAGATACGCCTCCGTAATTGGAGATATCATGTCCGGGGTAAATGTACGAGTGGCAGCTTCGACAAGATTGTCTGTCGCATTCGACTCAATACTAAGTGGAAGCACATCCATTAATTTACCCATGACATCCGATGTAAAGTCACGCCCCTTATATTCGCCTCTTGTATACTGTGCCGACATATCACCAAGCCCGAACAGCATTCGAAGCTCAACAGGAAGAGGTAAGAGTACATATTTCCCCGGTGCACCCATTATAGGCAGGATCAAATTATTCTGCCGTACATAATCTGGGATATCGTTATACTCGTCATCATCTCCGAAAAGCATTTTAGACAAAGTACTAACGGCAAATCCAAGCGTCGCCCACATAGCAATAGCCGCACCTGCTCGTACGGGATTATGCTTTGCCGCATGAGCAAAATTATGCGTTCCTTGTATAGCCGCATTAAAGAAATGAAAGAAGTTCTGCATATAAACCGCACCCATCGCACCGCTACCTCGTCGATTGAAGTTTACCGACACTTCTTTTGCTGCGTTGATACTTTGTAGTTCTGTCATTCCAGATTCTTTTGCTGTAAGATAAGTCGTAAAGCGTCCACCGTTTTCTACCACACCGTTCACCATTTCGAAGTATCCCCCAAGCACATTGAACACATCTTTGACACGGACACGGCCACCCGCGTTTCTATTCAACAGACGTTCCACCTCTTTCTTGTACTTATCATAACCGAATGTCGCCACGTATCCGGTCTTGCCGCCACCACGAAGAAACGCTTCGTATTCCAAATCAGTCCTTCCCCCTATTTCTACTTTGGCGATACGCCAAAGGGCCAGAGGATAGTTTTTAAGGAACCTTCCTTCGTAAGCTGCTCCATATTTTACAAAATTCATCGTGTTGGCATAGAAAAAATCACGTGCAAAGTTGCGGAGGATGAAATTAATATTGCGCGAAGTGTAATTCTGCATCATGAATTTACGCACATTGTTCAATCCTTTCAGAACCACATTATCAAGACTCGCTCTATTAATGCCATTGACTGCTTGAGAAACGACTGGATTCCCATTGATGTAAACCAATAGGTCACGTCCACCTTCTTTTACTCTGACGACATGCTGTTGCTCTTGCCAATCTTTGATCGGCACACCAAGGTTCAATACTTCCTGTTGCGTCTTAGCCTCACCTTTCTCCTGCAGTTCCTTCATCTTTTCCTCGAAATCATTAATGATACTTGCATTCGTTTCGGCATCCTCTGTCAATCCGGTTGCGGACACTGGCTCCCAAAGAGTACGACCTTCGGTATCAACACCGCTCTTTACATACCATTGTCTGGAAACGCTTGCCATGCCGGTCTTACTATTTCGGACCAAATTAGCAAAGCGAAGTTTCACAAGATTTTTATAACCCATCATTGTCGCGCTTTCGTAGTCGCTTGCAATATTCGCCAAGATGTCACCTGCCATAGAAGTACGCCCTTTTGCCTTTTTGATCGGATTGGAAACTATATCACGGTTACTATCTATATAGTCCCAGATATCGCCTGCAGTCGTTTCCTCCCACTCTTTCAAAGGAACGTAATATTCATATTTACCAGAAATACGATCACGGGATTCACGGCTGATCAGATTGCATTGATACATCTTCTCCAACGTGGCGCGGGTTGCTTTCCCTACTGCCTCCCAAAGTTTCTTCGTATCATTCTCCTTTTCAAACTCTTCGACAAACCGGCGAACAATATCTTCATCCATACCCTTTGTCTCCGCAGATAAGGCTTTTGTTATGGCGGTCAGCCCGGCAAAGTCCTTATTACCGATCGATTCAATAAGTTCGGGAGATGGCTGTTCTACTGATGCAAGTGCCTCACGACGCATTACTTCGTTACGTTCCAAACCGTGCTTTGCCTTCATGTAAAGATCAACCTTGCGTCGTTTATCCTTGTCTATATTCTTGCCATCTCTGGATAAGCGGGCAACCTCGTTCACTAAGGCGGCAAATTCATTCGCTTTGAAATGGTTCACATCATATTCTGCCCGTCCCTGCGTCGTATTCTCGTAGATATAGGCATCCTCATAATCTTTTACTTTGTGTCCCGTCTCTTTCTCTACAGCCTTTTGAAAGTCACGGATGTGAATCTTCTGGTCTTGGTAGCCTTCACGGAAACGCTTGTAGAATTCACGTGTCATAGCGGAAAAACTTCTCGCACCTTCCGATACTGCACCAATGGTCCGTATCATTGTTCTTCTGTCTTCCGATGGAGTATTAAGTATTGTCCCGCCATGCCCCAAGGGATCACGGAACAACAATGTATCACGCATATTTCCATCTTTGGCCACTTTATGAATGATCGTAACAAGTGAATCACCTTTTTCAAGACGGTTCTTACTCTTCCATAACATATAAGCAATATCTTCATCCCGCATACGCAAATCGATTCCCAACGACCGGAAAAATCCGCGGATGGCCGATTTTATCTTTTGCCAAATGGACGGCTCGGATACACCATTTTCTGCAACAGAAGCCAAATACTCTTCTGTCGCGATCCTGAAGTCTCCCCCATAGCGGGAAAGTCCGGCACGGGTAACCTTACGGCGCACATCTTCCGGTAGGTTGCGATAGACAGAATCCATCATGTCGTCAAACTTTTCTCCTAATAGTCCGCGAAGCCCTTTATGCGCAACGACCTCGTGTAAAATGGTCGCTTGTGCGTCGGCGATGCTTTCGGCATTGGGCAAAACCAAATATACTTCGCCAGTTTCCATATCATACCAACCTTTGGACCCTCGTTTCTTCCGTTGAGTATCTTTGTCATCGTCCGTGATATCGTTTACATCCCGGATGATGTGTATCGGAATATGTAGGCCACTTGCCAATTCATCTACGGCAGACGATATTTTTCCCTCGTCAAGGGTTGGATTTACAAAAGATTCCACTATCTTTGTGGCAGATGAAAAGCTACTGTTTTTATCATCAACGTTAGCGGGAGTACTGCTATTTGATATAAAATCAGTAGCTTTTTTCTTGTCGACCCATTTTAGTAAACCATCGTTTATCCATGAATAGATATCCTTAACATAGTCCTTCGGATAAATACTACGCACAGAATTGATTTCAATATTGCCAACCTTACGGTTCACCTGTATAGCCACAACAAAATTATCTCCATTGCTTTCAAGTTCTGTTAAAACGACCTTTGCATCAATTCGTGTTTTGCTGTCAAATACCGCTATCGGATTGGCTATAGCTTGTGGAAGATTCTCTACACTTGTCAAATTGAAAGGATGGTTACTTTTATATTTCTCAGATGCTTTAGTCGCCAATTTATCTGCACGTAACTCTATTGGCAGATAAGGGAATCCCGCAGCCTGTAAAAACCTGGACGGATTCCCCAGCTTGTAAACATGCCCTTTAGGCAAAGAACCGTCAATTTGTCGCTGCAAATCTTCGTTGAAACGCTCGTTCACCTCTTCGATATTCCCAGAAGCCGGTGCATAAGAAGCCGGTTTTCCTAATGCGTCATCGAGGAACAGCTGGTCTTCACGCGCTACGTCTTCCGTTTCTTCTGCCAGCATTCTCCGTCGCTCTTCCGGTGTCATAGACAAACGCCTCTGTACGTTGCGGGCTTCCACCTCGCCGGAGAGCTCTTTGTAGCGATTGCGGCTTTCACCAAGACCATATTTCTCAGTAAGAGATTGGTATTCGTTGTAAGCATCTTCATAACCTTCGTTGTCGTATCCGCGTACCCAAAGGTTAAATCCCTTATCGAATGCTTCTCGACTGGGAACGAAGCCGTCACCAAAGGTCATTCCAAGCGAATGGTATTCATCGACAAGAGCGTTGTACACATCTATCTGGCGGGCTTCATCGCCAAGCTCTTTCTGTTTTTCTTTGAACTCATCGACCATTGACCACGCATCGCGCTTTTCTTTTAACGTATTCAGATGTTTTTTATAGGTACTCTCATTCCCCCCTCGGGCAAAGCCCTCACTTGCCTGGATGGCGTGCTGCACCTCGTGCGCAATGAGGCTGCGCAGGTCTTCCGTTTCCAGTGCTGCCTCATTGACGCGGATCAGGTTCTGCGCCTCGTAGAAGGTCGCACCGGTACGGCTGCTTCCGTCCTTATACAGCTCGACGCGCATCTGCCTCAGTTCCGGGTATGCCTCGAACAGGCGGGGGTCTTTCACGTAATCGTCCAGGTAACGCACCTCTTCGGACCGGTAGGAGCTGCGCATGGCCTCGGCACGTTCCGACAGCTCGTCGTATCGCGCCAGTTCCTCTTCCGAAAGTTCCTCCCCGTCGAGCAATCTGCCATTCAGGTTGTCGAAGTCTTTCCCCCACGGGAGATTAGCCCAAAGCCTGTCTTTGCGGGCAAGCCCTTTCGGGTCCACTTCGAAGTCTGGCACCTCGTAGCGCCACTTTCCGTCGGCACCTCGTTCCCAGCCGGTAGCCAGCTTGATTTTCCGTGCATTTTCTTTCTCGTTTATTTGGAGAAGTGACAGGAGCTTCGTATCTTTGATATCGGAATTAAGGGAAGTTGTTTGATTAAAACCGGGAGTTGTTATCCCGATTAGTGAATCAAGCAATTTCCCTTTTTCTATTTTGGAAAGTTTGTGGTCATAATAACGAGTGCCCTCTTTAGGCGTGACAATTACAGCACGAACCGTATAATCTTCACCGCCAATCTTCATCCCACAAACATAATAGTCAAACTTTTCAGCGTCAACCTTATCGTCTGTATTAGCTTGTGATTCGATATACACAGCATTCTCGATAATCTGAGGTATGGCCGCAACGCTTTGCAGTTGCTCCGCGTTTTTATAGTCGTGGTTCAGCACCTCCTTGATAGCATTCTTGCCGACCATGACTGTTTCCCCTGTGTCTTTGTTGGTATATTCACCACGCAACCTTTTCCCATACTCCAGTGCATTCTTCTTATATTGTTTCAGATCATCGCTCGGCTCGATCTCCCAGCCTGTTATTTCCACCGGCTCACTTTTACGCAGCTTTTCTATCCGCTGCTTCTTTTCATTGAAAGCGGATTCCATCTCCCTTGCCACATTCAAGTTGTCAAGACGGGTAGTTGCTTCTTCTGCTGCATCAAGCCTTGCTGCTCCCTGCTCACCGATAAAGCGGAAGCGGGGGTCGCTCTTCCGGGCGTTGAAGCGTTGAGACAGGGGGATGATGTTCCCTTTGTCGTCCCGGGTAACCAGGTCGTTCAACTTGCGGTTGTTCCGGGTGTCCTTATACAGGTAGTCGCTCTTGTCGTCATATCCCCATTCGTTGATGTCGTTCCCGTCCCAATAGAGGTTCTCAGCCGGTACACGTTCTTCCATCATCCGGTAGTCCCCCTCCAAGGCGTGGTTGCCGTGCTGCCGGGCATAGGCTTCGGAGAGTGTCACCCAGTCACCGTTCCGGACGCTTCCCTCTTTGAGTGACTTGGGCACCGCCCGGTAGATGGTGACCATCGGCTTTTCTCCTTTATCTATGGCGTCCAACGCCTCGCTGATAGCCGCTATGCTCTCTTCCCGGTTCTTGTCCCGGTTCATGCGGAACTGTTCGTCCAGACTGTCGCGGATGTTGTCTTTGTTCTGAGCCACGTCGACCATACTCTTGTCGATGCCCTCTTCATCGTAGGAGGGGGCACGGTGCGCCATTCTGAACTCATCCGTCGACAAATAGCCTTTGCGCCGGGCGGCTTCGTTCACGAGGTCGCGCATGCGGCTCTCGTCTTGGGCTTCGACGGCTTCAAGGTAGGCGCGATCCAACGCTTCGCTCGACATCAGTTCAAACTCTTCCAGTCGTTTTCTTTCTGCTGCGGCAGCTTCCTCTTCCCGTTTGCGGGCGGCTTCCATGGCGTTGCGCTCATCCTGCGCCTGCTTGACATAGCTGTCGCGCAGTTCGTCGACATTGCCGAACTTGTCGAACAGCTCCGCCTTGACCGGAGAGAAGACCTTGACAAATTCACCCAAAGATAGCTGGTCGTTTGCCAAGCGGATGCTTCTCTTGATGCTTTTGAAGGCATAGCTGGCTCCGCCCAGATTACCTGCTTTCATGGACTCTGCGTACTTCTTTACGTCTGCCTCTTCCAGTTGATGCTTCTGTGCGAACGAGGAAACATCGCTCTCCTTTGCCGTGCGAAAACGCAGGTTGTCATTGTTTTCAGCTTCCCGTTTGTCAAGTTCCTGTTGCGCCTTATTGCTATCTGTCTTTACACTCTTATATTCTGCAAACGCTTTTGTCTTGCGGTGGCTGCTACCTATCCATTTCTCGAAATCCTCCAAGTTTACGGGGGTTACCACCGTCTTGTGCTTCTTCGCCCAATCTTTGTCATAGTTGGCGAAATAAGCCGTCTCGGCACCGGCCGCCTCATTGAAGCCAAGCATTACCTTATGCTCGTCAAAGCTGCCGTCCTCGTTGTATTGATCCACCACAAACGCTTTTCGACCGTTCCACCCATCAATATCATCAGATAGGAACACATCTATATGGTCGCCGTCCACGCCCTCCGTACCACGAATGTAGCCGTAGGTGTTCTGCATGGTCGTTTCCCACTTCTTGCCATTAGCATCCACGCCACTACGAACAGAACCTTTCGGTTGCTCGATGCTAATATCAAATGTACCTACACGCACATGCCCTTTCTTGTAATTGCCGGCTTCCTTTTGGGCTTCGGTAGGATTTATATCGGTATTTGCTTCGGCATCTGCAATTTTTTCACTTAACTCACTGTTATTACGGAAAGAATGAGTATCTTTGTTTTCAGAAGCATTACTCTCTTGCGTAGGAAGGAGGTCCGGCACATCGTCTCGATGTTCAGCTAAGCGCCATTCAGAGCTGTTGGAGAGTAATGCTTCTCTTATATAGAGCACACCGCTTTCCTGTAAGGCTCTTTTGACTTTGTTCTTGTTCATATAGTGACTGCTTACAGACACTTCCATCCCGTCCTGCTTGACAGTAATAGAGGCATAGAACTTAACCTTCTCTCCATTCCTGTTGAATGTCTTGATAAACAAAAAGCTGCTTCCTCTCTCTGCGTTTCCGTCTTTCGCTTCGCTTGCCTCCTCTATAATCACATCCGGATTAGACAATGTAGGACCAACCATACCGAACTCCTTGGTACGCTTTTTCTCAAAGAATTTAGTGATCTGGTTTCCTCCCATTTTCACAGATCCTATGGGGGTGGCAATAAAATTGTTCTCGTCGAATGTTTCAGCCCAAGTCTCAGGAGTAAGTTCTTTCTCACTCGATATTTCTGCTGCAGACTCCATGCGAGACAAAAGCAAATCCGCCTCTTCTCCACTTAATCCTTGCGGCTTTGACACAGGACCCTGTTGAGCCTCATCCGCATATCTTCTTCCTACGGCTTCATCTCCTGCGCCCTCTTGTGCAGCTCCATCCGCGTTACGGATACCGTTATCAACTCCCGGATGTTCTGTTTCAATTTCACCAGTTCGCCCGGTCGGTACAGATTGTTCTCCTTGCAATAACTGATCGCCTCTTTCGTGTAGACTGCCAGTTCTTCTTTCGTCATCTCGTTCAATTGTTTCATCTGGATTATTTTTATTTTCCGCTAAGATAGCATCTATCTCAGAGAGTTCTTCTTCGATGTCTCTTATTTCATCAGCAATTTCCCCGCTGACGTATTCGACCGTCTCATCTGTGAGAGTTTGAGCCTGCCTACGCAGATCCTCTTCGTAGGATTCGTAGTCCTCCGGCGAGAGATGGTAGTTCTCTTCGCACCAGCGGGCATATTCGTTATATTCTGCCTGCCGCATCTCTTCGGCTTTCGCTTCGCGGCGGCTCTTGATGTAATTGATCAGATCGCCACGGGTACGCGCCGTCGAGAGCACCTCAATAATAGCATTACGACCGGCATTCGGATCATTCTGGTCAAAGAAATTAGTGCCGTTCTCCAAATCTGCCTGCATCAGGATTTCGCCGGCACGCTCTATCGATACGCCACCTTTATCTTTCCCGGCAAACAATCCAAACAGCGAACGGGATTCAGATATACGTCCTCCGGTTTCACGTCGATAATCATCCTGCAGCAACTTTATAGAACCATTGGCCAGCATTTGCGCAGCCAGTTCCTCCCCGCTTTGTGGTGCAGTATTACGCATTAAATTAATGGCAGCTTCTTCACCCGGTTTCACACGGGCATCCTGCAATTTTGATTTAATATCTTCCCAATAGCTCTTTTCTTGTTCGATAGGCTTCCGCCCTTCTTCCCACTCTTTTTTTCTGGCTTTATAACCGTCTATATCAAGCTCCATCACAGGAGCCTTTTTGCCCGACTCGGTTAAACGCCTTTCTGCATCAGAAATATGATTATTTACAAACTGGTCCACTTCTTCAAGTGTCAGGGAACCGTCAAGAAGAGCATCTAAAGTATCACTAATTTCCGCCTGATGATAAATAGGATTACCAGCCTCGTCCATGGGAATAGATGATTCTGGAGTATTTGACTCTTGGTTAATCGGAATTTCCGTCTGGGATGCTGGTAAAATAACATTTTCTTCGGCAGAACTATCCACATCTGGCGTGACAGTCCGGTAAAACGCTTCCAGATCTGCCAATTCCTGTTTTTTTACACGTATTTCATCCCGCAACGATGCACGTTCCCCACCCGATGCTTTCTCAATCCGGGATTCTGACTTGGATATTTCACTTCGTTTATTCTCTATATCCGCACGCAAATCTTCAAGAGCCATCTGAGGAGATTCGGAAAGGGACGTATATTCATATTGCTGCTGTGGAGTCATGGCCTTATAGTCGATCGTCCCGTCATTTCGTTTGGGCAACGATGCGACAACACTCTCCAACGTCTTTTCCGGCACATTTTCTAACACTCTGCTGTCTCCATCCGTTGAAGAATCCTCATTTTGGGTTTGATTTTTTGACATATTGTCAATAATAGAATCCACCCCTATTTCTTCCGTCATGCCATCAACTTCAACGATAACACCTCCATCATCGCTCATCTGCTGCACTATCCCTTGACGACCGCCCACCAAATTCACCAAATCGCCAGGATTAAACATCACCAGCTGCATATCTGCTGCTTCGGACTCCATCTCTTCTTGTGCAATCACTTCGCCGGGGACCGTGTTTATGATATCGGCATATAATTGCTCAACTGGATACTGTTCGATCAAACTATCGAACATTTCAGGTCGTCCTTGCTGGACTTTGCCATTTTCATCAAGATAATACAAAATATCATCCGACTGTTTTGCATCCACCAATCCTTCTTCGTCAAAAACAATATTACCGCCTGTTATATAAACCGGCTGGTCTGAAGAAGGAAATTTGACTGTAACAACTTGCCCCATGTCTTTATTGGCCGTTCGGCCAATATCATCCATACGGCGTCTTGTTTCTTCGTCAATACGCGACTGCACATAGTCTACATATCCGTTATAATTCAGCAGATCAACCGTGTATTGTTCAAGTTTTCGCTTTTCCTCCGGATTCAAGTTCTTAACCGATGCAACATTATCAATAAAAGATTGTATTGATTTCGGATTTTTCAATCGATTAACGATCGCGTCATTGAACTTTTCCACATCTTCATGCAGGATTTCCCCGGCGAAAGTTGAAGATTCTTTATATCTATTCGTGATCTGCCGTTTTTGATAAGCACTATATCCTTTAGCTGCACCAATAAAAGGAGAAAACTGTGCACCCCCCATTGAACCAGCAACACCGGCATCAAGCATCGTTTTAAATATGTTGTCATTACGCTCTACACCTGTTAATCGGTCTATCGCATAACCAGCAAGAGCATTTCCTGCCTCTTCCAAGCCTTCTGAGGCTATCGGCATTGCAAACCAATGTTTCCCCTCAAAAGAGGCTATCTTATCAAGAAAATTCTTCTTTACAAGATTGGCGGCAGCCTCACGACCACTCTTCTGTAAGATATTTCTTACTGTACGGCCCTTCATCCCCGCGCCAAAAACTTCAGACAAACTTTCGGCCGCACCCGTTCCAATCGCATTAGCCCATTTTAAAGTTTCGCCCATTTCTGGATTTTCCCGGCTCAATTCGTCATATTTGTCAGAAGCAGTAGTAAGCCCTGCTGCAACAAGTCCCGCACCACCTGTTGCAGCAATAGCAGTAGAAGTCGCAGCAGATTCGGCTGCATCCAAAAAAGCTGAACCGAACGCCCCTTGATAATCGCCCTCGCTCCATAGGTCTGAAAAACTTTTTCCTTTATAGCGATCCGACCGTTCATGCATATCTTCTGCGAACGCTTCTGCGTTTTTAGAGAGTCTTTCTAAACCAGCATTCTTATCTGGAATATGAGCAATCATGCCAAGCCCAGGAATAGTACCCGCAAGAGACTGTGCAGCCGCACCAGCTGCCCCTTTAGTATGCTCATTTGCCCAATCCACAGCAGATTCGACAGGGGTAGTGATCTTTTTCAGTAAATTGGTAGAAGAGCCTACCAGACGGCCAGCGCCAGCAGCAAGACGTTCGCCAAAATCCCCAAAGAAATTATCCGTATCTCGCATCTCATCTACGGAGATATCCGGCTCTGGATGTTGCTGCATGAATATATCATATTGTGATGCCTTGACACGATACGGCTTATCCGGCCTCTCAATTACTGTCACAGCATCTGGATATTCCGATGCAAAATCAGGTATATATTCTGGGGAGACATCATACTTAACCCCCTTGTTTTCAAAAATAGGCATAACTTTATTTGCTTTTCGGTTTATACTTAATCACTTCTTGTTCCGGACTGAAATCAACAACCTCTTTTCCATTCAAGTATTCAGGAGGACGATACGGCCCGCTATACTCCTGTTTTGGTAAAAATCGCTGTAAATATTCATAAACGGTCTGCTGTGTATCTTTCGGCTCATATGCCCCGTTTATAATCGACTCCAATTCATCCTGTAACTCTGGAAAATCCTTTATCTTCCTTTTCACAATAGATAGCATCTTAGTTGACTGATCTCCACCTTCACCCATTTGCATTTTTATGTCGTCAACTGTACGCCTGTCATTAGGATTAGAAGCTATTATTTCCTGCATCCTATTGTATAAATACCCAGCTACCGCGGTTGCTTCGTCTTTAGGTATCACTGTTTTTCGCCCATTCTGGCCAATCAAATAATCGAACTTATCTTTTCCATTCTGACTTGCCGCAATCCTCTGCTGCTGGAGTTTTAGCATCGCTTCTCTATATTCGGCAGTCTTTTTATTCTCCTCCGCCCGCAATCGAGCATTTTCAGCATCTTTCTGTATCTGCCTGTTTATATCCGCCAGTTTAATCTTTGTATTAGTATCAAACTTATGCTTCTCCCAATCGGCATTAGCTTTTGCAGCAGCAGCGGCCCTTTCATTTTGATAATCCTGTAAGCGGGCATTAAGAAGAGCATTATCGAATCGGACGCTATCTGCCCGCTGAAGGTCTTTCAGTCTTTGCAATCTTGCGTCAGCTATGCTTGTGTTCGATTGAGGCTGGTCAAATATCCTACGACCGGCTACACCAGTCGCAAGATTGACACCTAACCCCAATATATCCGATAACATCCCAAGTTTTTTCTGCCGTTCCGCTTCTGCGACCTCTTTTTCATATGAGCGCGGCCTGCCGTACTGACTTACGATATCATATATAGTTTGAGGCTTAATGGTTGTTTGTGATACCGGTTCCACCTCTACTTTATCTGGATATTCCGGTCGAGGAACATTTAACGAAGAATCGGACAACATAGGCGTATCTTCAGCAGGAGCCGGAGTAAACGTGCCGTCCGGCTTTTGTCTTGCTTTTAGCTTTTCGAATAATAATCCCATATCAATCCTTATTTATTCCACACACTTCCCAGTCTATCTACCATCTTACCCGCTAACTTGGAGTTTCCAAGCAGGCTACCAGCAGTCTGCAAAGCACCACCAGCCATACCGGCATAACCTCTTTCCGACATGGCTGATTGGCCAAGACGAGCCTGATCAAGTGCATTCTGCTGATTTAGGTACAGGGATTTTACATTGTTCTTATACGCATCGGCATTTGCCTGAATGCCGGACGCGGCATCAGCAATAATTTCATTGTTCGCCTGCTTTTGTGCAACGACAGCTTCCGGGGTTGCGCCTGTTACAGCCGCCGAAGCTGCAGCAGTTTGGTTGCTTTTTCTCATCGTATCCCTTACCCGCTTCATGGCCGCCTGCACATCCGATCGATCCATATAATTCTGGTAATATTCGCTATTGAAGAAATCTTCATTCCGCTGTTTAGCTTCGCGGATGATCCGATCCTGACGCTTTCTTTCTTTAGCCGCCTTGATACCTCCAAACATTGAATTTGCAAGCCCTAAGCCGCCTCCTATTAATCCCAACATATCAATACTTTTTTCCACAAATGTAAGATTACAGGACCACTACGCACATGTTAAATTGATACTTTAATTAAATAGGCATATATTATTGTTTCATACATTGTTATATTTGCAATAAAAACTATTTACAAACTATATATGGCAAGACCGAAAGGAGCACCGAAAGTCGGGGGAAGAGTAAAAGGGACACCAAATAAGATTAAGTTGGAAATCCGCATGAAGATGTCGGATTTTATCATTGACCATTTCAGCGACTTTGTCAAATATTGGGAAGAACTACCGAAAGATTCCCCTGCTAAATTTAGCACATATATCAATGTGCTAAAGTATGTATTGCCTCCTATAGCAGCCGAGCCCTTAAGTGAGGAAGGAACAGAGTCGACTGCAAGTGCAATATCAAAGAGTATCGAAGATTTAAAGAACGCATCAAAATAAGATACAGTATGACAACAGTAATCAACATCAACAGAGCCTCGATATTCGAGAGTATCTCCAAAATAACCGGCTTTATAGGCAAAAACGTTGAAAACGGACTGGATCGCATTGCAGTGACGGAAGACGAAAGAAATATCATCGACGACCTAATTAGAAGTTCGATCATATCCATGACCGCTTTCGTTTCAGCGTATCATCCAGCTTTAAATGACAACGGAATAACCATTGAGACACCTTCTAATTTTGACAGGGCCGCATCCGAAGCGTTACAATCGGAAATGGAAACGTATATCATCAATCAATCATGCTACAACTGGTTCCATATCGCAAGAGAAGAAAACGATGCGGAAAAATACAGTGAATATGCAAAAAACAATATCCTCAATATTAACCTACTTCTTTCGAGAAGGACAAGACCTCAAAGAATATGACTGTTCAATTTGAAATAACAAAAAAAGATGTGCTTCTGCAGGTCAAAACAGAAGCCTTTGTAACAGGTGAAGCAAACAAGGACGGCGAGCTCTCCCGTATCAACCATGCAACAAAAACACAGGCAAGCGACGATGACGATGATATCCTTAACGAGTATATCAATACGGCAGCATCAGCTATTAGCGATTTGCTGTCCGGCCATCTTTCGCCATCACAGCCTGTAGATCAAAAAGAAAAGTTTATTTTCACATGCCAAATGCCTGATTCGTACGATACAAATCAGAACCGGGCTATCACAAACGGCATCAAAGATTATATGTCGGCCTATACTCTATACAAATGGTATAAAAGGGTGGCTCCAGACATGGCAGATGCAAGTGAATTGGAAATTATCAGGTCTGATATCAATCATAGGATAAACCAAAGAAGAAAACCCGTCAGACGGCCTGTTCTCCCTCTCAACTTTTAAAAGAGACAACCGCTAATTCTAAAACTTAGCGGTTGTCCACATTATACGCAATACCGGCTCATCTCAATCGATTCGTGTAGGTTTCGTCCACCATAAACTCAATATAGTTTAACGCGACATCCGTACGCACCCCTCCGACCAAAGCTATCATGAAATATTTGAACGCTTTCGTTTTATTCATTTTGGTAATAAGGTCGCGCACGTCTTCGATCTTTTCACGCCCGGACAGCAGAATAAAGTGTTCGGCATCGTTGCTACCCAAAACATAGAAGCCGCATTTGCTGAAAGCCAAAATCTCTTGATCCCTGAATTTAACCGTCTCTCCGCGAAAATATACTAATGATTCGGATGGACGTATTACGCCACGAATAGCTGATTGCACGATACGTTTATGGGTAAGCGTGCCAAACTTGATAGGACGAGTCAGCAGCAGTATTTTGTTGACTGTCCTATGTCCATTGTGCATATTGTAAACCCCGTGGTCGTTGAATACGGCCAAACATTCGGGATAAGAGTTTAGAAAGCGGTTGATTGAAGCGGAAATCTTGTACCAGCTACCCGATTGCATATTGAACACGTAGGAATATGGGTAGTTCCGGTTTGCTACAATAACCTCTTTGTCTTCATAATTATACCCGACCTTTGCTTCCTCCAAATAATAAATAAATTCAGTGGAGGAAAGTTTGTCGCTGAATCCACCCACACCTGCAATTTTTTTAATTATAGGCGAACTGTCGACTGCCGTAGGAAGATAACCTTCCATGTCGGACGATATATCTCTTACAGTCGATCCTGATAGGACCTTCAGCCCTGAATCCGTAGAAAACACAATTGCATCATCAGTGGAAACAATGGAATCCGGATTATTGCATACATCCCGTGTCACAGAAAAAGAATTTGCATAAGCGATATCGCCGGTTCCGACCGATAAGGCAAAAACACCTTCGCCCGTAAACACATAAAGAGGAAATTGCCCGAACTGGCCCGTCGACAAGGCCGTTGTCGCTGTAGCCATTGCCACTATGTTACGACTCGAAACCGTATATGTTTGTTTGGCGGGAAAATAAAACGGGTTTGAGACATTTGATACCTTCAATTTATTGGGAGCAACCGACACGGAATCTTCTGGCAAAGGCGTATAGGTCCCATACTTATCGGTTATCGAGTGAGGATAAAGCCCTTTTAAGCTATAGGCTATGTTCAAGAAAGGATGCGGCTTCAATGGAATCTCATCGTAATACTTATCATTGTAGATAATCATTTTGACCGCCCGTGAATCCGGGTAAGACAGGTATGGGGAAACCATAGCACCATAGGCCGTACTTGCTCCATGTACTATTTTCATTCCGCTTTCCGTCTTGACATGCACCTCCGTATTTACCGTAAATTCGTTAATGTCGCTAACCGCAAACATTCCCAGAGGATAGGGTTTGGCAAGTTTTTCCCGGATGTTCCCTACATGCAGCTTTCCGTTATATGTATACAGGTTTCCGGTTATCCTGCTTCTCGTAAAATCATCATCAGTTGCGACTTCTTGCTGTTCCAGGTTCTTAAATGCCTTGCCTTCGGCAAATATATTTTCAAACCCATTCGATATATCTCCGATCGGGATGCTTTTGACAAGATAAAAATTAGATATTTCCCCTATTTCTTCAAGCAATTCGCTTTCCGACTTAAACGGGAGATCCACCATCATATTATTCTTGTCCAAAACGGTCACTGTTTTTATCGTACTATCAAGATCATTGATTACAAACGGTCTTGAAACGAATATGTCCACAGACGAAGCGACATCTTTCCAGCCGGACAAGCCGGATAAATCATATTTAACGCCTATGGTCCGAGGGTTTGCGATAAGTTTATAAGTAAAACCTTCCACCGACAGGGAATCAAAATCAAATTTGGTTTTACTTACTGCCATCCTAATAAAATTTGGTTCGCCGACCAGCAGCGGGGACGAATGCATCACGTAGCTCTCATCGAACAGCCTGACGGCATACCTTACAAGGACAGGATATATAACATGTCCTGCATCATACACATCTTCTTGCAACAGTTTGTAATAACTTGCTTTAAAAGAATTGGTAATAATCTTTTCCCCGGCCTCGTTCAATGTTGCAAGGCTCCCGACATCCTGAATACGAACTGCCGGCTCCAAATTACACGATATATCATCCGAGTAGGCAGCTTCTTCTTTAATACAAGAAAAACGGATCGACGGTTCCGGAATCTGATCACCAAGATATGTATATTCCCCACCTATGAATATTGCATAATGGATACTTTCGCCCGTCGCCATGACGAGGATATTCCCGACAGATTGTATTTGCTTTACGCCAGGTATCTGCGCGAAAGCTGTATTCTTTACAACCCATTGCCCGTCCACTTTATCGCTATCGAAAAGGACAATGTCATTGGCATACGAAATCAAATGCTCATACGTGCCGTTTTTGTGCACAAATACCGGAGATTTTCCCTCTGCAAACTGACGTTCAAGTATTGGCCTCCCAACGGGTTCTATCGATCCGTTTTTAGGACGTGCATTTATCAGTTCCGAGCACATCCCGTCTTTTGACACGCCATCATCTGTATTACGGCTTATACCTCCCAGCCCAACATTGACCTTATTCATAGATTCTTACTTTTTACAAAGTAAGGCATTGCAAGTAATGTAGTAACTGTTATTTTGGAACAAATAAAAGGCTTACCCAAAAGATTGCCGTTCCTATGAAAAACCCTTTCCTTTTTGCCGTTCGTAAAATCTGTGTTCTTTTTTGTCCAGATTATCAACCCTAAACAACGCTTTACTCCCAATAGGCATATCTTCTGGAAGATGTTTTACCAACTCGGAAATTACATCGTTAACATTGTTATACCCCAAATCTTCAAACGAATATATTTTCTTCTCTTGGAAAAACACAGTGCCACGGACCATGTTTTTGAATGATATTCTAAATTGAGTTTGCTCCACATCTACATCATCTTCCAATAAATCCGGCAACTTATCATAAAACACAAAATCTATCACTTTCCGGTTTAACTCCGAAACAATCGAGTAATCTGGTTTGACATATACCTCCGTCACTTTATGAGCGCTTGCATGGTTCATGGCAAACGCCACATCATACATAGTTGCCCTTATATCATTTCTCGCAATCGTTCCCCAGCTATGCCGGAACGTGTAGACACAATATGACTCTGGAAGTTCATTGAATTGACAAATTTTCCTTAGACCGCCATTCACATTCACATTAAAAATGTCATTATCAGAATAACGTTTATGGAAATTAAAAAGATATTCATCCCCGTCTTCAGATTTGTATTTTTCAAACAAGTCTTTTAAAATATCCGGCACATCCAGTTCCATATACGCACCATCACTCCTGAACTTAGCCGTCTTCCGTCTATTATAGGAAATTTTCCCATCTTTATAATCGGATACCTTCAGATGATACAAATCTGCAGTATTTATACCTGCCAAACACATCACCATCTTGGCAACATCTTGGGCTAATTCCGGGAGTGGACATTTCATCTTTGAAGGAGGAAGAGGTAATTCAAAGAATTTTTTTATTTCTGAAGCAGGTATGGCCTTATGTTCCGGCTTATCGGATTTAGGAATAACAATCTTTGGCCAAGGATTCGTTTTTATCTGGATAAGTCCACGGTCATAATCGTTATACTTCAATATGGCAGCTTTGAATATTTGTCGTACGCAAACAGGATACATCTCTTTCGCCCTTGATGTTCCAGATAAAGATTTCATCCAATCATTTACAAACTTAGTTGTGAATCTGGAAAACATCAGTTTATTCGTCCCGGCGAATCTTTCCAAATGCTGATACGCCAACTGATAATTTTTTGCATTTCTTTCTTGACCGGATTTTGCCATTTCAAACTTATATTTTCGTGCAAAATCTGAAAAGCACACGTCGGTTTCTGTTTTTTCCAAAAAATCAACAAGCTCTTTTATGCTCCACTTCGATATATCTTCTTTATTGGCTTTATCTATATATGTCTTAATAATGTCTGAACAAAAAGATAACACAAAAGGATCTTTCACTTCGCCTGTGCGTGTTAATCCTTTTTTATCCACCATCTTATCCGTTTTTATGTAAGACGATTTTCGATTATGAGTAACCCTTATGTAAACGGGATAAAAACCGTCACTTCTCTGTTTTTGCACACATGTCTTGAAAGTTGCCATAAATCAATAATTTAGAACTCTAAACATACTCTAAACATATGTTGCAAAAATACTAAACTATTTCTAAACATCTACCTACATTTTATTCATTTTACGCTTATAACGCAATAAATAATAAAAGGCTGACAGACAGCTCAACAACTATCTATCAGCCTAACTTATTGATAATTAAAGTGTATTTCTAAAGAAATATCAGTCTTCTATAGCAGCCTGCGCCGCTGCGATACGTGCAATTGGAACGCGGAAGGGTGAACAGGATACATAGTTCAGTCCTACTTTGTGGCAGAACTTCACAGAAGAAGGTTCACCGCCATGTTCGCCACAGATACCACATTTCAGATCCGGGCGGATAGCACGTCCCTTTTCTGTAGCCATACGCACCAACTGTCCCACTCCATTCTGATCGAGAACTTGGAACGGATCGACTTTCAGAATCTTCTTTTCCAAATAAACAGGCAGGAAGGAAGCGATATCGTCGCGAGAGTAACCGAAGGTCATCTGTGTCAAGTCGTTTGTACCGAACGAGAAGAACTCGGCAGAAGAAGCAATACGGTCGGCAGTCAATGCCGCACGCGGAATTTCGATCATCGTACCGACCTTGAAGTCGATGCTGTCTCCCATTTCTTCAAACAACTGTGCGGCAGCTTTACGGATCACTTTTTCTTGTTCCTTGAATTCGTATAAGATACCCGTCAGCGGAACCATGATTTCAGGTTTAGCTTCAATACCTTCCTTCTTCAGTTCAAGAGCGGCTCCCAAAATGGCACGTGTCTGCATTTCTGTGATTTCGGGATATGTATTACCCAAACGGCAACCCCGATGTCCTAACATCGGGTTATGTTCACATAATGATTCAACTCGTTTCTGGATCTCTTTTACCGATACGCCCATTGCTTCAGCCATTTCTTCCTGACCTTTCAGATCATGAGGAACGAATTCATGCAAAGGAGGATCGAGCAGACGCACGGTTACCGGACAACCTGCCATTGCCTTGAAAATACCTTTGAAGTCCTCCTTCTGGTAAGGCAGGATCTTTGCCAGTGCATTCTTACGCCCTTCCGCATCTTCCGCCAGGATCATTTCACGCATGGCTTTGATTTTTTCACCTTCGAAGAACATATGTTCCGTGCGGCACAAACCAATACCTACAGCACCGAAATTGCGTGCGATCGTAGCATCGTGCGGAGTATCGGCATTCGTGCGAACCTGTAACTTCGTATATTTATCTGCCAAAGTCATCAATTCGGCAAAATCACCGGACAGTTCGGCAGCCTTCGTCTCTACCTTTCCGACATAAACCGTACCGGTCGTACCGTTTATAGAAATATAGTCGCCTTCTTTCAGCTTAATACCATCGACTTCTACGGTCTTATTCTTATAATCGATTTCCAAAGCTCCGGCACCGGATACGCAGCATTTACCCATACCGCGTGCAACAACGGCAGCATGCGAAGTCATACCACCACGAGCAGTCAGAATACCTTCAGCAACAGCCATACCAGCCAGGTCCTCAGGGGATGTTTCGATACGGACCATTACGATCTTCTTTCCGTCAGCATGCCATTTTGCCGCATCATCGGCGAAGAACACGATCTGCCCTGTTGCCGCTCCCGGAGATGCCGGCAAGCCTTTCACCCAAACTTTCGCCTGTTTCTCGGCCACCTTGTCGAATACCGGGTGAAGCAGTTCATCCAGTTTATTCGGTTCGATACGTTTCAATGCTGTCTTCTCGTCAATCATACCTTGATGCAACAAGTCGATTGCGATTTTAACCATTGCAGCACCGGTACGTTTTCCGTTACGGGTTTGCAGGAACCACAGTTTTCCTTCCTGCACGGTGAATTCCATATCCTGCATATCATGATAATGGTTTTCCAGCTTTGTTTGCAGTTCGTCCAGTTGCCTATAGATTTCCGGCATGGCTTCTTCCATTGAAGGATATTTGGCGACGCGGTCTTCTTCTGAAATACCAGCACGTTCCGCCCAACGCTGCGAACCAATCTTCGTGATCTGTTGCGGTGTACGGATACCAGCCACCACGTCTTCGCCTTGTGCGTTGATCAAGTATTCACCATTGAAGAGGTCTTCTCCGTTACCGGCATCACGAGAGAAACATACACCGGTAGCGGAAGTATCGCCCATATTGCCGAACACCATAGCCTGTACGCTGACAGCCGTGCCCCATTCGGCAGGAATCCCTTCCATCTTACGATAGAGGATAGCGCGTTCGTTCATCCAGCTGTCAAACACAGCACAAATGGCGCCCCAAAGTTGTTCATAGGCGGAAGTCGGGAAATCCTTACCAGTCTGAGCCTTGACAGCCATTTTGAATTTAGCGACCAGTGCTTTCAGATCCTCCACATCCAGTTCATTGTCAAGCTTCACTCCTTTCGCTTCCTTGACTTCTTCGATAATTGCTTCAAATGGATCGATATCTTCCTTGTTGGTCGGTTTCATACCCAACACGACGTCTCCGTACATTTGTACGAAACGGCGATATGAATCCCATGCAAACCGAGGATTGTTCGTCTTACGGCTTAGTCCTTCCACCACTTCATCGTTCAAACCTAAATTCAGGATTGTGTCCATCATACCCGGCATAGATGCACGTGCACCGGAACGAACGGATACCAACAACGGATTGGCAACATCTCCAAACTTTGAATTCATCAACGTCTCAATATTGGCGATTGCCTTTTCAACGTCTGATTTCAACAATTCAACCACTTTGTCTTTTCCTAAATCATAATATTCGGAACATACTTCTGTGGTAATAGTAAAACCCGGAGGAACCGGAACACCAATCAGATTCATTTCGGCAAGGTTAGCACCTTTACCACCCAGCAGATTTCTCATATCTGCTTTACCTTCGGCTTTTCCATTTCCGAATGTGTAAACTCTTTTTCTTTCCATATTCGACAGTATTTAATTTTAGATTTTAGTTTTGCTATCTCCAGATTGCAATGCTGCAAATATATGCTATTTAAAGATCGCATTCGCATGTATGGTTAAATAATTTTAGATGTTTTACAACTATTTTTTACCATCCATATTCGGTAAATAACTACATTTGCGTGCGGGAATTTTTAAAGCCTAAAAGAAATGTCCTGTATTCCAAAAGTTTTTTATAAGACTTTCGGAATACAGGACATTTAGTATCAGAAATTTATCCAAGATCAATCACTTCTCAATTCGTATACGTGCATCTACGGCAAACAACCCCCGCTCAGTCGCAACAAGAGGATTGATGTCCATTTCCTTGATTTCGGATGCAAAACGGAGCAATGTGGACAGGCGGACTATGATATCCGCATACTGCTGTTCATCCACTCCCCGCTGGCCGCGTGTTCCCTTTATAATAGGATAACCGCGCAGGGAACGGATCATGGAATAAGTTTCGTCATACGACAGAGGTGATAGACCATAAGAGACGTCTTTCAGCACTTCGACAAAAATGCCTCCCAGACCGCAAAGCACGACATGACCGAACCGGTCTTCATACTTAGCTCCTAAGAACAACTCCTGCCCTTTCAACATCGGTTGTACCATAACGGCCGTCACATCAGGCAGACGCATCATCCGTTCATATTCGAATATCAGATGCTCCTCACTTCGGATATTCAAGGCAACGCCCCCCATATCGCTCTTATGTATAGGACCGACTACCTTGGCTACAACCGGGAACTTAACTCTCTTGGCGAAAGCGACCAGTTCGTCGCGGTCAGTCGACGTGAACTCTTCTACCAACGGTATCTGGGCCGCTTTCAGCAAAGTACGGACTTCTTCAGGATTCAAATAACCGCTGCCCGGCAACCGGTCGATAATACGGCGAACTTCGGGCACGTCAACACCATACAACTGTATATCCGTACTCATGGGCTTCGGCGTGTTGAGCACACGCGAGAGGGCTGTACCCAACGTCACTTCATCCGAAAAGTTCACATGACCTTTCTTCACGAAACTTTTCACTTCCGGACCCGCTGTTACGATGGATGGCAATACCGGAAAAATCGGCTTCTTGCACTCCTCCATTTTCTTATGAAGCACTTCATAAGTATCGTATAATTTTACCAAACCCGGACTGCCAAAGATAACCATCATCAGGTCAATATCTTCGAAACAGTTCTCACAGAAATCGATAGCGGTGGCCAAATGTTCGGGAGTACCTGTACCGATAATATCTATCGGATTGCCGACAGCAGCTCCCGGATATAGTTTGGATTTCAATTCTGCGGCAAGCGGACCGTCCAGCTTAGGAACGTTCAGCCGTCCCTTTTCCAGTGCATCCGCCAACATTACTGCCGGACCTCCGGCATGCGTGATAATCGCACAGTTTTTACCCTTCACTTCTTTCAAGGTAAAGATACTGGCAACGGTTGTTAATTCTTCACGGCTGAAACAACGCACAATACCCGCTTTGCGAAACAGGGCTTCCACCGCCGAGTCCGAGTTGGCAATCGCTCCTGTGTGGGAAGATGCGGCACGCTTACCGACATCCGTACTACCCGCTTTTATAGCTGCGATATGACAACCCTTGCGAATCAGGGAAGAAGCATGATACAAGAGCTTATCCGGATTTTTGATCTGCTCGATATAGAGCATCTTTATTTTGGAGTCAAGGACCGGGTCAAAGTTGCGATCCATATATTCGATCACTTCTTCCACTCCGATCTGCTTGGAGTTACCGACAGACCAAACCGAAGAAAAACGGAGTCCTTTTGTCAGAGCCGATTCAATAATGAAAAGTGCCGTACCGCCAGAACTGGAAATAAAATCGACCCCGTCTGCATGAAATTCGGGAATCGGCTGAGTAAAAACACCATGATAATGCATATTCATCAGACCGATGCAATTCGGACCGATCAATGAAGCACCGGCTTCGTTAATACTTTTCAGCATCTGTTCTTCCAGAATCGCCCCTTCATGCGTTTCCTCTCCGAAACCAGCCGAAATGACAATGAACGCCTTTACGTTTTTCTGTTTGGCAAGCACATCCACAGCTTCCGGACAGGCCGGACCGGGAATAGAAATGATTGCCAGTTCCGTCTCTGGGATATCATGCACTGAATGATAGGATTTCAGGCCCTGCACATCGTCTTCTTTAGCATTTACGACATATAGTTCGCCTTTATACTTCCCGTCTAGTAGATTGCGAACCAAACGGCCACCCGGTTTATGTACATTATTGGATCCTCCCACCACTACGATGCTCTGAGGATTAATTAATTCTCGGTTAATCATGACATTTTGATTAAATTGATTCAATGAACGGGAACAAATATAGTCTATTTCTCCGTTTATCCATCAAATCTGGGGTAAATTATTTACATTTTGCACACTCTTTCACCAACCAATCACACCAGGCATCCATTCCTGTGCCTTTTGTCGCAGACACTTCGAATAGTTGCAAGTGGTGGTTTACTTTCAAGGCATTATTCCGCAACGTCTCCACATCCGTATCCAGATAAGGCGCCAAATCGATTTTGTTGATCACACAGATATCTGCCTCCAAGAAGATATGAGGATATTTCAACGGCTTGTCATCCCCTTCGGTGGTACTGACGATAACGACTTTCTTCGCTTCTCCCAAATCGAACATGGCAGGACAAACGAGAGTGGCATCAGAATTCAACTGGCGTATCGTTTCTTCCAATAATGTCGTTTTGCCGGAACCTGGAGAACTCATCAGATTCAGACAAAAAATATATTTCGCCTCAAAATAGCCTCTGTTACGTTCAGCCAACAGATTATTGCGCTGGAGAATATCCTGTTCCAGCGTTATTACTTTCCCTTCACCGTGATGACGGTGGTGATGTTCATGTCCGTGCCAGTATTCATGGTCATGAAGGTGATCGTGATGATGATGCTCTCCGCATCCGCAAGTTCCACACATAAGCGTTTGTCTTTTTATTTTATAACAATTGATTTAATCCGAAGTTCCCGCCCTTTTGTTATATTTATCAAATAAGAACCACAATTAGGACAGGGAGAAAACAAATTCCCGATAGGAAAGACCGTTTCGCAATCGCAGCACTGCCCTTCTCCGTCTACATAGCGGCGGATTATCTTCGCTTTTTCAAGCAAAGTGCCTTTAACTGCACTTTCCATCGCAAACTCCAATGTTTGCAGCTATACTCCGGCAAGACACCCTATCTCAAGCTCCACTTCTTCTATCTGCGAAGAATGATGTTCGCGAGCCTGCTGTTCGGATAGCTGAACGATACTTTGAGCGATCGACAATTCATGCATAACTTTAACGATATAACTACTTCATTTAAAACATAGGTGTTTTGCAATCAAAACATATATGATTCGTTTTCAAAACATATATGTTTTGCATTCATACTATAACTGCCTCTTCCGGGAAGCCGCTATTGCCAGTTGCCCGACCGCCACACCTCCGTCATTACAGGGTATATGTCCCGGTACGAACAGCGGGATACCAGCTTCGGCAAACATGCGCTGCAACTGTTCCGTCAGACGTTTATTCTGAAAACAGCCACCTGAGATCACGACTTTGTCCGTTCCGGTCTGCATCCTGTACTGTTTCGCCATCTCTACCAAAAGCCATGCCAACGTATTATGAAAACGGGCGGATAACCAGGTTACCGGAACTCCGGCTGCCAGATCTTCCAATATTCCTTCCAATACGGGACGCATGGAGATAGACTCCTTTTCTATTAAAACAGAATAACGACTTTGATATTCATCGGAAGCCAGTTGTTCCAGCTTAACAGGTGCTTCCGCCTGATGCGTGGAGACATCGCAGACGCCCAGTAAAGATGAAACGGCATCGAATAACCGACCCGCACTGGAAAGATAGTCAGGGTGCAGATCGCAGACCAAAAGGGATGGCCGGAAACGAAAAAGATGTTGAAAACGTTCAAGTGATTCCTTATAGAATCGAAAGGTCTCCCAATTCTTTAGGTCACCGATATACTGGCTTTGCAGAATCGTTTCTCCCTCCCCTAAAGCAAACGTATTTACCTTTTCGGCTCTGAAAGCCAAGATTCCTTCAACCGGAACGTCAGCAAAGAACGGTTCCGGCACATATCCTCGCGAACGACGTATCAAGCAGGACTGACCGCCACAGACCTGTAACACAGAGTCATCCACCCGGTTATGGTGGAGCAAGAGGGGTATTTTACCGGCCAATTGCTTTTCTGCCTCTTCGGGGGTAATGGTTATCGGACATTCGCTGATATTGCCACTCGTCATCACCAATGCGGGTGTATCCAACCGTTCAAACCAATCGGAATGGAGCGGCATATAAGGAAGCATACATCCTAATGTCTCCATTCCCGGATTGACGGACGAAGCCAACAGCCGGAGTTGCTTCAACAGAACGATCGGGCGACGCCAGGAAAGCAAAGCCTTTTCTTCCACCCCATTCGAGAAAACGTATCGGCGGATATTCTCTATATCCCGAAACAGTACGGCAAAAGGCATGCCATCCCGCTGCTTGATATCCCGTAGCCGGGAAACTGCCTTTTCACTCCTCGCATCACAAATCAGGTGATAGCCTCCTATCCCTTTCGCGGCAATCACTTCACCCTCACGAAGCAAACGGGATGAAAGGTTGAGCAGTTCCGAATAGTCTGTTACCTTTACCTTATTATATAAGGCGTAATAAGACGGACCGCAATGGTTACAGGCAACAGGCTCAGCATGAAAACGCCGGTCGCTGACCGTTATATATTCTTTTCGGCAGGACGGACACATCGAGAAAGCTGACATGGTTGTTCGGCTCCTATCATAAGGCAGATCACGGATGATAGAAAAACGAGGTCCGCAATGCGCACAGTTGACAAAAGGGTATTGCAAGCGCTGCGCTTGTGTCTTCCGGTCACGTAAGCATTCGGGACAGACGGCAATATCGGGAGCAACCTGCGTCACCTCGTCCGATTCCGACCGACTGGGAGTAATACGAAAACCCATATATGGATTCCTAACTTCTATCCTTTCCGAAACGGTTATCCTATGTATGGAAGCCACCTTCGGATGTTCGCGACGTATGCGTTCGATGAAGAGTTCCCGTTGCACGGGAGTAAGGGCCGTACGGATACAGACCCCATTATTCCGGTTGTCCACTTCTCCACAGATATTCATTTCACTGGCGATCCGATAGATAAACGGACGGAAACCGACACTTTGTACCAAACCTTGAATGGTCAGGACTGATATGACAACTTCCTCCTCTTTCATCTTCTTCATTTATGTTTTGACAAATGTAATCCCTTTCACAAGGATGCCTCATACCTTCTTCTCTCGGCAGACACGGAGGCGTATAAAAAGTGCTTTGACGATCTTGCGTCGAGCGTGGAAAAGAGACAGTGCATCGCTGGTGATATTATGCGAGGAACAAAACAAACGAAAGACTGCCCTTTCTTTGGAACGATTTGCACACCCGAGCATCCGATCGGTGCACCGATGGTTTCTTCGGAAGGGGTTTGTGCTGCTTACTATAGATATAAATAGATACAGAATATGATAACGACAAATTGTCCCATTCCTTTCTCCGATTCCGACTGTGTGTTATTGGCACACGGTGGCGGCGGACGAATGACGCACCAACTGATAAGCAGCATCTTCTATCCTGCTTTCCGCAAATCCTTGTTGGAACAAGATCATGGCGGATGCGTAATCGGCGTCGTTCCCAAAGGTGTCCACATTGCTCCCGATTCCCGATGCCGTGCGCGGCGCTTCAGAGATTTTAGGACTTGATCCGCTTCATATCGCCAACGAAGGACTGGTGCTGGTGATCTTACCGGATGAAAAGACGGAGCAGGCTCTTGCCGTCATGCAGAATTATCCGGAAGGAAAGAACGCAGCTGTTATCGGCTGTATTCAGGAAAAAGGCTATGCACTGGTTAAAATGAAAACGTTGTATGGCAATTACAGGATCGTCGATATGCTCAGTGATGAACAGTTGCCGAGGATATGATGACAAAGGCACCATTAAACAGTGCATACGCACCGCACTACTTACTAAGAAGAATCAACAAAATAGACTAATATAATAAAAAAAGAGCTGCCCCTTTTGATAAGGACAACTCTTTTTTGCTAATAATCTGCTGATTAACCCTTCTTCAATACCTTCGTCAGATCTTCCGGGGCTACATTGGCAGCAATAATAACCCCCTTGTCGTCAATCAGGAAGTTACAGAATCCCTTTTGCAGGTTATACTTCCCAAACAATTCTGACTTTCTGCCAAGTTCTTCATGAAATTGCTTTGTACCTTCCAATTTGTCGGCTTTTACCGTTTCAGTAAAAATGGATTCTTTCTCGTCTAAAGAGATCGAATACATTGCAATCTTGTCTGAACTCAACTTGTTGACTTCATTCCATAATTGAACGTTACGAGCCCGCGATTCAGCATCGTAAGTTGCCCAGAAATTCAGCAATGTGTAACGTCCTGAATGATTTTGAAAACTGAAATTGCTCTCGGTTCCTAAAGACTCTATTCTCGGAGCAAAGTCGCCAGGGTTAATGCCGACTGTCGGCTTTGCGTTTTTAGTTCCGGCAGACACAGCAAGCAATGCAACCGCAACAAAGAGAACATAAGCTCTTACTTTCATATCATCATTTTTATGTTAAACTTAATCGGAGCATCCTTTAATTGCCTTTTTCTCCGACTCCTGATTTTCAGGAAATAAACAAGGGCTTCACCTTCGCTAAAGGATCGCTTTCTTGTTTTTAACGGCTGCAAATATACAGGCAAAAGCCCTATTTAGCCAAATGATATAACACTTTTCAGCCGAAAAGCAAGGTTTTTTATATGTTTTATCGCATAAACAGATCAAAAATGATATGTTTTGCAACATATCATTAATCTTATTTCACATATACCTGTCTGTCGATAAACCAGAACTTATGGCAGTGGGACAATTTCATCGCTGGAACTTTAGATACCGACCGACACAGATATTGTCGAAAGTGACAAATAACTACAAAAAGAAAGCATTTGGTTCTGAAGCCAAGTGCTTTCTTTTTGTAGTTATTTACTTTGCTGACTGTCCCCATAGGGAGAAGGCATTGGCATCCCTTCCTTTATATATTCGTCATATACAACAGTCGGATGATCCTGCGGAGATGTGACATTATATTCTTCTTTGAAATTATCGCGACGGAAGTTCTTCAATTTCAAGTTCTCCGAACTATAAGTACGCAAGGTCTGCCTCTTATTCCCAGTTAATGAACTTTCCACTACTTCCGAATCCAAAATATTCATTTTGGGGGTAAGAGACGGCAAGAGCTTCTGTTCGAGTAAACCGCGATAGGCTCCGATGTATTCACACCAGACGGCATTTCCACGCGTAAAAATACGATAAGTATAATTGGACCATGCTGTCCGGATATGGATTTCATGTTGCCAGATTTCGATACAAGCTTCTGACTTATAGTTCGGATCCTTGATCGTTATCCGCTCCAGTCCATGCATTTTTTCAAGAATTTTCGTTTGCCACTTGTCTGAATGCATTATTTCTGCAATAATCTCAGGCAATTTTTCCTTAATTTCAAACTGAATTTTCATCTTCGTGTGCCTGCCAGTCAGGACTTCTTAAGGTTGCCAGGTTCTGTTATTAAACAATATCTCTAAATTAATAACAATTAATACACATGGTTTGTTTACACAAACAATCGTTTTTTGTACAGCCCATGCTATATTGCCATGATTACCGACAAATTCGGGGAAATAATAGATGTAGATCTACAGCAAGATGAAAGGCTGACCTTTTGGTTCCGTTTGCCCCTCTGAAATAAATCCGATTTTTTTTCTACATTTGCCCTCATTAATAGGATTAGTCAATGCTTAAATATATTGTTGTATTTGCGGGAGCCTCTTTACTTGCGATTTCTTTGCCAGCAAAGGCTCAGGAACAACGCGATATCGTTGCGCTCTCCTCTGAAGAAATAATGACTCCTTCAGATACCGTGCCTCGAAAGAAGACTGTCATCGTAGACGGAGTGGAATTGAACGAAAAGCAGTTGAAACGTTACTATCGTCAATTGCGTAAAGATTCCATCCGGGCCCACAAAAACATATGGTGGTCTGTACTGGGCGGTCCTTCATATACACCAGAAGCTTCGTTCGGTGTGGGTGGTGCCGTCCTTGCCAGCTTCCGAATGAATAAACAAGACACTATTTCCCAACGTTCTTTCCTGCCTGCCGGTTTGAACCTGTCTATAAATGGGACCATTGTTGTAGCTGGCGCTGGAACGTTTTTCTTCAATGAAAACCGTTTCCGTATCTATATGAATTATGGTTATCGGAACGAGCCTTCACACTATTACGGGAAAGGATTTGAAAAGGCGGAGAATCTCGAAAGGGGTGATTCCACTACTCGGTTTCATCGAAGCTATTTTCAATTGTACCCCCGATTCGTATGGGAAGTCCGCCCACATTTTTATTTAGGCGGCTTGTTTGACTTGAACTACACAAAGGTTTCGGATGTTAATCCGGTGATGGAGGAAGATCCCTATTTCCAACAGTTCAAAAGGAAATACTTCAACGTCGGTATCGGCGGACTTATCCAATATGACACTCGTGATGATGTGGCGACACCTACGCGCGGTATGTTGTTAGGAGCTAATTTCAAATTGTTCGGTAAATATTGGGGAGGCGCTTATAACTACGAGATCATCGAGCTTGAATACCGACAGTTTAAAAACGTATTTCGTCCACGCAGTACGCTTGCCTGGATTGCCAAAAGCCAGATCGGCTTAGGGGACATTCCTTTTACGGAACTCCCGACTTTCGGTTCTCCTTTCGACCTTCGTGGTTACTATATGGGCAAGTACCGGGACAAGTCGATGGCTTACGGAATCGTTGAATACCGTCATATGTTCGGCTCTCCGGCCAAATACAAAAGCGGGAATTTTTGGGCAAAATGCGGTTTTGTGGCATGGGTCGGAACCGGAACGATCGGGGAAACTCCTTTTGACTGGAATAAATGGAAACTAAATTTCGGAGCCGGCCTCCGCTTTCAGATGCAACCGGGAAAAAACTTCAGACTGGACGTAGGGAAAGAACCCGGGCAGCCGGGCATGCAGGTCTATATGAATATGACAGAGGCTTTCTAAGAAGGGAAATAAATCCAACTTTCTATAATTTAGGCATGGATTACACGGAAACCACCACGAAAAGAAAACAGTTGTCCGTGAAATCCGTGCCTGAAAAAACATAATATCAGAATGACATTCGCATCATGAACCGAACCCCTTTCGTCTGGATACCCGGATGGTCGCGATAGTTCAAACGCCATACGTAATCAAGGCGAAGGAACTTAAAGATGTTTTCAATGCCGATACTGGCTTCCATATAAGGAGCTTTGCCCAAGGTGTACGAACCGTTAGGGAAAAGATACAGCCCCTCTCCCCCATTCATCGGATTGTTCTTGTCGGTCAGATGTCCCCATAGGCCGCGGAAACAGAATACTTCTCTCCATTTCAACTTCTTGACAAGCGGCAGGCGGTTCAACAAGTTTCCGTTCATGTAATATGTCAAATCCCAGGAGGCATATTCGTCGCTGATGAACTCCATCGCATTCATGTTCGTATAAGATTCCGGCTGGATCGTATACGAAAGATTTGCATTCGGCAGGATCAACAAAGGATATGGAACCTTGTTCCATACTTTTCCCGCTTTCGTGATAAGATCGACATAACCGAAAGCCGAGAACCAGAAACGCTTCTGAATACCGATATCCGTACGGTGATAATCGTACGATGAACCCAGCAAATCTTTCTTTGCCATTACATGGCTGAAATTGAAGATCAGCGCATCGAAAGTAATCGGATAGCGAAGGTTACGTGTCTGGTAGAACTTTTCATCCTTGGCATAACGGAATTTCAACTCCAGTTCCGTCATATCATAGCTCTTGACCGGGCTAATGGCTCCATCCGGTCCGATCCGGTCAAACACCGCATATTCGGTTGCATATTCGCGACGGTTACGGATGACAGCCCCATAAGCCAGACCATTATAATGTTCGTGGTAGTAGGTCAGTTCAGCTTGCCGCAGATAAGTGGCCCGCGTATCTTTCTGGCGTTTCCAGGCCAAGAACATATTATCCTTGCTGGCATACATGTATTGCTGTCCCAACTGGTTGATATCGTACATATATTCCAGGCGGATCGAGTTCAGCGGAAATTCCTTACGGTATTCTTTACGATCATTGAACGAATACTCGACAAGAGCATCATATTTCAGCTTTTCATCTTTTGTTCCATACGCCATATATCCGTCAAAAAACAGGTTCCTGCTAAATGCCGTCGTTGTTGTTCCTCCCACACGGAAACGGGCTCCTTCGATTGCATTGCCACTGATTGCCGTGTTCATGGGCCCGAACTCAAATTTACTTTTCAGCGGGTCCTTATTCGTCGGGATATAGCCGGACACGAGGACTGAAACTACTTTCTCCGTTATATAAAAGATCGGAACAGAACGGAATTTAGCCATCAGCTTTTCGACCGAGTTCGGATTCTTCTTTATTGCCTCCTCCGGACGGTTACTTGTCCAAAAATCCTCCGATTGCTGATAAGCGTCTTTTAGCGTAATGACGGGTGCACTCTCCTTAAACACAAGCGCCCGTTCGGCATCGGGTTCATCAAAAGAATGGTTGCTGTAGATATTCAATCGCCGCGCATACATACCTTTCGATTTCTCGCTCAATTTGAAGTTGACGTTGATGTCGTCCTTCGTAATGATCCGGGTACTGTCGGGCGTGCGTTCGAATGTCTGTTCGATCGTCATTCCGGAAACGAAGTTCAGGTTGATGTCTTTGGGGACATTCAAAATTGCCTTCTGTACAAAGAACGTAGAATCAAGTGTAACAAACAGATGGCCGGTGAAACCAAATGTTTCCGAGTTGAAAGGAACAAACCCCAAATCCACACATTTCTGTCCGTTCACATTTAACGTATCGAGCAGATAATATTTGTAATAATTCGGTCCGATAGTAGACAGCGGACTGACAAATCTCTGTAAAAACAGAGGAATATCATTCTTGAAAATATCGACTTCCCGGAAAACCTCATTCAAAAACTGCTGGATACCATCACGCGAGAATATCTCATCCACACCTGATGACTTGTTTCCTTTCACAATACGCTTTTCCGACTTCGGCTCTTTACGGTAATAGACAGATTCCACCTTTTCCTTTTCCGACACCGGAAGAATAGTCGTACCGACATCAAGCGTATCGACAAAATCGATCAGAAAATCGAATTTGCCCGGTTTTCCGTTCTTTTTGGGTTTGGGATGATAGTCATTCATCGCAAAGACCATCTTCTCATATTGATCGTATTGGAAATAATCGTGGTTACGCGGATCATTGCTTTCCCGTGAAGCAATCACTTGCTTTACAAACTTAACGGCCGGATTCTCTTTCTTGCTGTATTTCTCCTTCTTGGGCTTTACGACGACCTCATTCAACGTGATCCCGTTCGGAGCCAATTTTATTTTCAGATTATTCGTTTTACCCGGAATGACCTTCACTTCTTTCGTGTCATACCCTAAATAAGATACCTCCAAATTCTTGACATCGGTCAAAGCGGAGAATGAAAAGTTGCCATCCCCGTCAGTCGCTGTTCCAATTGTCGTCCCTTTAAAGATAAGAGAAACATAAGGTAATCTTTCTCCTGTAATTGAATCGGTTACAACTCCCTTTATAATAGTATTCTGTCCGTTTGCTATCCATACCGTAAACAAGGATGCCAGCAAAAAAACAATCTTCTTCCCCATCACGATTTTTTATCCTTTTATTTTTACTTTATTCCCAAGAAACTGTTTTTATTTTTTACCTCATGATTCGAGATAGCTTTTTGGAACATATTCGTCACCCTAATGAGAAAGATAGCGGGCTATCTAGCGAAGGAGCGGGACGGATATGACCAAAAGAAACTCAAAGCATAGACAAAACCAACAGCAAAATAAGCTGTTTGTAAAAAATCAAAACAGTTTCTAAATAAACCGCTGCAAAAGTATAACAGATTCTTTTTACAGAGTGTTCCAAAACACGCACATTATATTCCAATTACAAAAAATCTTCCTACCTTTGTCTCCCGAAAGGGGTGCCATACTGTTAACGGGCTGAGATTATACCCTCATGAACCTGATGCGGGTAATGCCGCCGTAGGAAAGAACAGATTAGGCTTTTTCCCTCCTTTTGTATATAGAAATGAAAATAAACACGACGTTTCGCTATCCGGTGGCACTTACTATTGCCGGTTCAGACAGTAGTGGTGGTGCCGGAATACAAGCGGATCTGAAAACATTTTCGGCTTTAGGGGTCTTCGGAACCTCTGCCATCACATCGATCACAGCCCAAAACACACAGGGAGTAAGAGGCATACACGCAGTTTCTCCAGAAATCGTCGAAGGGCAAATTCATGCCGTATTCGAAGACTTAACCGTCGATGCCGTTAAGATCGGGATGTTGCATAACTGGGAAGCAGCCCGGATCGTTGCCTGCTCAATCGATCATTTCTGCCCGTCGAAAATCATTCTCGACCCAGTTATGATTTCGACAAGCGGCAGCAAGCTGATAGAAGATGAAACCATCGAAGTCATCGTGAAAGAACTTTTCCACCGCGTCACACTGATCACCCCAAATATTGACGAAGCAGCCTTTCTCTCCGGTATGCAGATACGCAACGAGGAAGAAATGGAAATGGCCGCACAAAAGCTGTTGGTCTCGGGATGCCGTGCCGTATTGATGAAAGGCGGCCACTTGGAAGGTAAAGAAATGGCCGATATTTTGTTTACACACGATGAAGCTCCGCTCCGACTGGCTGTGCCGACCATTCAGACTCAAAATACACACGGTACAGGTTGCACACTCTCGTCCGCCATCGCCGCCTATATGGCTTTAGGAAAAGAACTGCCAGACGCTGTACGTGCGGCAAAAGATTACATAACGGCAGCCCTTCATGCCGGGGCCAATGTTGAGACTGGACATGGACACGGACCTCTCAATCATTTTTTCGATCCGGTTCCCCTCATAAAAATAGAAGTATGAAAAAGCTGATCGTTATTACTTCGCCCTATTTTTTCAAGGGAGAGGATTCCATCCTTTCACATCTGTTTGATGAAGGGATGCAACATCTTCACCTGCGTAAACCGGATAGCGAAGCAAATGAATTGCGCAAGTTGCTGGATCGGATTCCGGATATCTACTATCCGAAAGTCGTGCTTCATGACTGTTTCAACCTGGCAATAGAATATGGCCTAGGCGGCATACACCTGAACAGACGCAACAACCAGTCGCCAGACGGTTTTACAGGCACAATCAGCTGTTCATGCCATTCGATCGAGGAACTCGAACAGTTCGGGAAACTCGACTATCTGTTTCTTAGCCCGATTTTTCAAAGCATATCCAAAGAAGGTTATGGGAACGGTTTCAAGCCGGAAACACTCAGACAGGCTTCCAATGCCGGGATCATCAATGATAAAGTCATAGCCTTAGGAGGCATAGACCTGACGACCCTTCCCCTTCTACGCCCTTTCTGCTTCGGGGGAGCTGCCGTGTTGGGAGCAGTTTGGGGAGACTCCCCTTCGGCAGATAAAGAGGATTCTATTATCACACAATATAAAAAGCTACAAGCATGGAATTAGACGATTTTTTATATACAAGTGCAGGTAGAGGAAGGTATGCCTGTTTTACCGGTACTAATCGGTTGATGTTCATCACACACCGTACGAATAAATACACAGAACTGGATGAGGTCAAGATGGTGACCAAAGGCGGTTGTACTTGGGTACAGCTCCGCATGAAAGAGAATTTGAACCTGGAAGTTGCCAAAGCAATCGCCCATTTTACCCTGTTTGACTGCGATACGGATTGCGCCTGCTGTCTGGACGACGATCTGGAAATGGCTTTCAAAGCCGGTATTCACTGTGTCCATTTAGGTAAAAACGACATACCGGTCTCCGAAGCCTGGCACCGTATCATCGAAAAAGGGAAAGAGGATCTTTTCCTGGTGGGGGCAACAGCCAACACGTTCGAAGATATCCTGAAAGCAGATCGGGAAGGAGCTTCTTACATAGGCTTGGGCCCCTACCGCTACACCGATACCAAAAAGAACCTGAGTCCGGTGTTGGGATTGGAAGGGTATCGAAAAATCATGGAACAATGCAGAGAAGCTGGCCTTGAAATTCCTATCTTTGCCATCGGAGGGATCGAGTTTGAAGATATTGCACCATTGATGGAAACAGGTATAGAAGGCATCGCCGTTTCCGGAGCGATCATCAATGCTGAAGATCCGGTCGAAGAGACACGCCGTTTCATCCGGGAGATCAACAAACATAAACCGGACCCTTGCAGGGACGATTCTGAAATATAAAAAGAATAAAATAATACAGCTATGGCAAATAAAAACAGAATACGCATCACGTATCCTTCATCGGAAAAGATCTACATACCCGGCAAGATACATAAGATAAATGTGGGTATGCGAAAGATCAAAATACTGGATACCGTCACACGCGATGAGAACGGAGAGTTGGTCCACAAAAAAAACAATCCCGTCATCGTGTATGATACCAGTGGACCTTATTCGGACCCGAAAATCCCGGTCAATACGCAAAACGGCATTCCCCGTATCCGCGAATCCTGGTATGCAGGACGCAAAGACTTGATCCGCCTGGAAGAACTGACTTCCGATTATGGCCGGCAGCGCCTCGCTGATTCCTCACTGGATCACATCCGTTTTCCAAAACATCATCTACCCTATCGTGCCAAAGCGGGGAAAAACATCACCCAACTGTATTATGCGAAACGGCGCATCATCACTCCGGAAATGGAATATGTCGCCATCCGCGAAAACCAGCAGATCGAGGCGTTAGGATTGAAATCATATATCACTCCCGAATTTGTCCGCAAAGAAATTGCCGCCGGGCGTGCCATCATCCCAGCAAACATCAACCACCCCGAAGCAGAACCGATGATTATCGGCCGGAAATTCTTAGTGAAGATCAACACCAATATCGGCAACTCCGCCCTTTCGTCCGGTATAGATGAAGAGATCGAAAAGGCCGTATGGAGCTGCAAATGGGGAGGCGACACCTTGATGGATCTTTCGACAGGAGACAATATCCATGAAACCCGCGAATGGATCATCCGTAACTGTCCGGTTCCGATGGGAACAGTCCCTATCTACCAGGCTTTGGAAAAGGTGAACGGAAAGATAGAAGACTTGAGTTGGAAAATCTATCGCGACACACTGATCGAACAAGCTGAACAGGGAGTCGACTATTTCACCATCCATGCCGGTTTGCTTAAAAAGCATATCGAACTGACACAAACGCGCTTGACAGGTATCGTCTCACGCGGAGGCTCAATCATGGCTAAGTGGATGCAAATCCATAATGAAGAGAATTTCTTGTATACACATTTCGCCGAAATATGCGAGATATTGAAAATGTACGATATCGCCGTTTCGATCGGCGACGGGCTTCGCCCGGGCTCCATCTACGATGCGAACGATGCCGCCCAATTTGCCGAACTACATACGATGGGGGAGTTAACCCAGGTTGCCTGGGACCAGTTTGTACAGGTCATCATCGAAGGTCCGGGCCATGTCCCGATGAATAAGATCCAAGAGAACATGAAAGAACAGCAATATGCTTGCCATAATGCCCCGTTCTACACGTTAGGCCCGCTAACAACAGATATCGCCCCAGGTTACGACCATATCACATCGGCTATCGGAGCCGCCCAGATTGCCTGGCACGGCACAGCAATGATCTGTTACGTCACTCCGAAAGAACATCTCGGTTTACCGGATAAGGAAGATGTCCGCACGGGTGTCGTCACCTATAAGATCGCCGCCCACGCCGCCGACCTGGCAAAGGGACATCCCGGAGCACAAGTCCGTGACAATGCTCTGAGCAAAGCCCGCTTCGAATTCCGCTGGAAAGACCAGTTCAACCTGTCTTTCGATCCGGAACGCGCCCTTCAATATTACAAGGACAGTGCCGTGACGGACGGTGAATATTGCACGATGTGCGGCCCCAACTTCTGTGCCATGCGGCTGAGCAAGGATTTACATAAAGAAAACTGCGATATATAAAGATCACTCATCTTGTGCAGTGACAAGGATATATACACAATGTGCCTTATATCCTTGCCGCTGTACAAGTTTTCTTTTAGGTTTCTTCGCGCAACGAAAATTCACGCTGTCCACCCTCACTTTATACATCTCCTCTCCTTTCTCGCTTACGCCGTCTTTAAAAGTCTTCAATGCAGGTGAAAAGATATGTAATTTGTATCATGAAACTGAATAAAAGAGAGAACAATGATACAAATGAATAATTCAGGACTTACGACCATCGACCAATTCAATAAATTAACAGGACATGAAATGCTGCATTCTTTGATCTGCATGATCCGGAACAGAAGCTGGGCAGTATCGAATAGGAATGGCTGAATAAATCAAGCATTGTTAACTTAATGATCTGTAACTATTTGGCGTTATCCCCGTCATCTTCTTGAAAAGAAAACTGAAATACTGTATCGAAGGAAATCCGAGTTCATGAACGATTTGAGAAAGGGATTCTCCTGAGGAACGTAGCTTCTCCTTTGCCATTTCGATACGTTTCAATTGAAGATGGCAGCTGTGCGTGTGTCCGAGTTGCAATTCGAGCAGATCATTGAAATAGGCTTCCGACAAATGAAGTTGTCCGGCACAATAGGCAGAAGTAAGCGGTTTCTGTGCAAGTTTTCCATCTCCAATATATTGTTTGACAAGTTTTTCGTATTGCCGTATCAGCAGTTCATTGTTCAATTCACGGACAATGAACTGCCGTTCATAAAAACGAGTGGTATAATCCAACAGACGGGTAATATGCCGTATCAAGATAGTCCGTTTGTAGGAATCTGCACCATGATGAAATTCCCTACGAATATCGTCAACACATGAAGAGAGTATCCGTTTTTCTTTTAGGGATACATGCAACGCTTCCTTGAGTGCATACGAAAAGAACGTGTATTCTTCAATAGTCTTTTCAAGCATTTTTCCCTTGAACAGATCAGGGTGAAACGCAACCATCCATAGGCAAGGTGCGGGAATTTCCACACAGACGGTATCCGGACGATAACTGATGAGTGTTCCGTCGCAGTAGTCGCAATACACCCGACCACACTTTGTTCCGAATTCAGCAAGAAAATCCGTTAATATCAGACAATAGTATCCCGATTGACATAAGAACGAAAGAATTGCATGAGGGTTAGCTGTGTCGTCGATATAAAGCCCAGGAAATTGCAGTTCGTTCATAGTTTACTATATAAAGACTAGTTTTGAGAACGAAATTCATTGGGAGTATAACCTGTCACCCGTTTGAACATCCGGCTCAGGTGCTGCGGATATTGGAATCCCAGCCCGTAAGCAATTTCACTTGTTGTTTTATCTGTGCCAAGTAAGGCTTCTTTAGCCCGTTCGATCAGTTTATTTTGAATATATTCCGAGGCAGTCTGCCCTGTCTGTTTACGGATCATGTCTCCGAAATAATTCGCAGACAGAAACACCTTATCGGCAAAATACTTGACGGTCGGCAACCCCTCCCGTAAGGGACCATCGCTGTCGAAATAATCGTCTAATAGTCGTTCAAAACGGACGATAATATCTTTGTTTACCTGTTCTCGTGTCGTGAACTGCCTTTCATAGAAACGCATACAATAGTCGAGCAACAGTCCGATATTGGCACAAATCAACCGGCGGCTGTGTTTGTCGATACTATGCTTCAATTCCGTCTCTATTTTATGTAGGCAGTCCATTACAATCTCACGCTCATCCTCCGAAAGATGCAACGCCTCGCGGGTTTCATAAGAGAAGAATGAGTAGTTCTTAATTTCTTGACCGAGAGCAGTTCCTCGAATCAGGTCGGGATGAAACAGAATGCCGTGAGCATTCGGCTGGATATTTTTCAGCATCTCGGTTTCCGCAACTTGACCAGGGGCGAAACCGACTATCGTACCGTCCTGATAGTCGTAACTCTGACGTCCATACGTGATATTCCCGCAGTAGGTATCTTTCAGATAAAGAGCGTACACGCCGTAGTTGACCTTGAAATGTTCCGGCCACCGCGTCGCCTTCGACAAATCGACTACACTTACTAACGGATGCCGTGTTTCGAGTCCGAACAGTTTGTTGTATTTATCTACCTCATTGAGTTTTATAACTTCTTCCATAAGCTTTTCTTTTATTTCTTTTGAGCAAAAGTAATTCATTTGAATTGAATTACATACAGCGTTATTACTGAATCGAGGATTCGGGTATAAATATCCGTAAATCGTATACAAGTCGGCTTATTCGACCGCGATAAATTTGCAATCAGAAAAAACAATGAAAAAACAAAAGATGATGGATCGCAGAAATTTCTTAAGGACGGCATCGAGTTTTACATTGCTCACAGTCGGAGCAACAACAGATGCTTCCCGTACTACAGGAGAGAGCATCGGCAAATATTTGAATCTGGATAAGCTGCCAGGTATGTGTGCCAAAGAGCCAATGACGGCCGATGGTATCATAAGGCTGTCGAAAATAGAGGTTTATCCGCAGTATCTCGACAAGTACATAAACTATGCGACCGAAGTGGGCGAAATATCCCTGCGTAGCGAGCCGGGCGTATTGACAATGTATGCGATTGGTGAAAAGGAGAATCCCTGCAATATAACGATTCTTGAAACGTATGCGAGTCATGCGGCTTATGAAAAACATATCGCATCGGAACACTTTCAGAGGTACAAGCTGGAGACGCTGCACATGGTCAAGTCGTTAATATTGTCTGACCAGACGCCGCTCAATCCGGCTAATAAACTCAATAATTTCATACAATAAAACAACTATGAACAAGATCTTTTTAATTTCAGTATTCAGCATTTTAACACTCAATGTTATGGCACAGGAAAAAATAGTACAGACAGCAGGACGCACCCAACTCGTTGAGTTCGCACCCAAATTTGCGGAACTCAACGACGATGTTCTTTTCGGCGAAGTGTGGAGCCGCACTAATAAATTGGGCCTGCGTGACCGCAGTTTAGTAACGGTTACCTCGCACCCGTTTCGAGCGAACAGGTGCCGATAGCAAACGTAACTTTTGAGCCTCGCAGCCGTAATAACTGGCATATCCATAAAGCGACAAAAGGGGGTGGACAGATGCTTATCGGTGTAGCCGGACGAGGTTGGTATCAGGAAGAAGGCAAGCCGGCGATAGAGATTCTACCCGGTACGATCATCCATATCCCGGCTAACGTGAAGCATTGGCACGGAGCGGCAGCCGACAGTTGGTTTGCACATCTGGCTTTCGAGGTTCCGGGAGAAAAGACATCCAACGAATGGCTCGAACCAGTCACGGACGAAGAGTATGACAAACTCGAACAAAATAAGGAAACTCGCCGGTAAACGAATCGCTCTGTCCGCCACAAGCGGCAGTAGCGGAATCTCGACTTCAGTCAGCGAAGCCCGCATGACAGCGGTGGCTGCTCACTGCGAAACGAGATTAGGGCATGGCCGACAAAACATAATTTATATAACAATTAAAGAACGGAATATATGGAAGTAATATCAAGCACAGAATTCGGCGGAGAAAGACCTTTGTTCGAATCACATAATCTCAGATTGGAGAACGTCGTCATCCGTGCCGGGGAGTCGGCCATCAAGGAATGCAGCAACATCGAAGCCATTGATTGCCGGTTCGAAGGAAACTACCCTTTCTGGCACGTGCATGGTTTCGTTATTGACCGTTGCTTTTTCGATATAGGCGGACGTTCGGCACTATGGTACTCCGACCATCTGAAAATGACCGATACACGTATCGACGCCCCCAAAATGTTCCGCGAGATGCACGACATCGAAATCGAGAACGTAGAGATGAACGATGCTGATGAAGTGTTCTGGCGTTGCCAGAATCTGAACATCAAAAATCTGAAACTGCATGGAGGAACTTATCCGTTTATGTTCAGCAGCAACATCCGTATAGACGGATTGGAAAGCGACAGCAAATACGTTTTCCAGTATGTGAAGAATGTGGAGTTGCGCAATGCCAAAATCACTACGAAGGATGCCTTCTGGGAGGTGGAGAATGTGACGATCTACGATTCCGAACTCAACGGTGAATATCTGGGCTGGCATTCGCGCAATCTTCGGTTGGTGAACTGTCACATTACCGGCGAACAGCCGCTCTGCTATGCCCACGACCTCGTGTTGGAGAATTGCACCTTCGGCCCAGATTGTGACCGGGCTTTCGAGTACAGTTCGGTGCAGGCAACCATCAAAGGTGCAATAGGCGGAGTGAAGAATCCGCAGACAGGCTGTATTACCGCCGAGAGCTATGGGGAGATCATCCTCGATGAAAATATAAAGGCTCCTGCCGATTGTGAATTGAGGCTTTGGGAAGAGAAAAGAGAAAGACCGATTACTTGTTGTCGCTTATCCGCGAAGGGAAGAGTATGACGCTGAAGCAGCAGCCACAACAGGATTTTCCGTGCAGGTAGCACACCGGATCGGAGCCGAGGATTTCGCGGGAGCCAGAAAGATACTGCGCCAGTCGGTTACAGCCACGCTTATTTTCAGTTCCCTGCTGGCGGTGACCGGTATTACCATCAGTGATATGCTTCCCAGTTGGCTGGTCGGGGATGCTGATTATGGGTGTCATGGGAGCTTTGATATATTGGATATCGAGCTTTGCTTCCGGGGAACGATTTTTCTTGTCAGGCTTTGGGGTAGTAACTGGATTTATAAATTACGAATAAAAAGATAAATTATGAAATACGATTTCGATACAATCATCCCGCGGCGCGGGACGAATTCTTACAAATGGGATACTCCCGAAGAGGAGAATGTATTGCCTATGTGGGTGGCGGATATGGATTTCCGTACAGTACCAGCTATTGTTGAAGCCTTGCAAAAGCGGATAGCGCATGGTATTTTCGGCTATACCAAAGTACCCAAAGCCTACTACGACGCGGTTATCCGGTGGTTCGATGACCGGCATCGCTGGCAGATAGATCCCCGGTGGATTATCTATACGAACGGTGTCGTGCCAGCTCTGTCCGCTATTATCAAAGCTTTGGCTGCACCGAGTGACAAGATAATCGTCCAGACTCCGGCATACAACTGTTTCTATTCGTCGATTCGCAATAGCGGATGCGAACTGTCGGCCAACTACCTCGTTTATCGGAACGGCCGCTACACGATTGACTTCGACGACCTCGAAACAAAGGCGGCCGATCCGAAGGCGAAAATCCTGCTGTTGTGCAATCCTCACAATCCGGTCGGACGGGTCTGGACGCCGGAGGAACTGTGGCGCATCGGTGACATCTGCCTGCATAACGGGGTGTTCGTTGTGGCAGACGAGATTCATTGTGAGCTGGTCTATGAAGGGCATGACTACACGCCTTTCGCCTCCCTGTCCGAACGTTTCCGCCAAAACTCCGTAACCTGCGTTTCGCCGAGTAAGGCATTCAACCTTGCCGGATTGCAAATCGCCAACATCATCGCTGCCGATGAAGGGGTACGCCGCCGTATCGACCGCGCCATCAACATCAACGAAGTGTGCGACGTTAATCCGTTCGGCGTTATCGCCACGATAGCCGCTTACAATGAAGGCGGTGCATGGCTCGATGCTTTACGGAAATACTTGTGGGAGAATTACGAATATCTTTACCGTTTTTTCGAGCAACGGCTACCGCAATATCCTGTGTTGCCACTCGAAGGAACCTATCTGGTCTGGATAGATTGCCGAGCATCGAGTATCGGCTCGGATGCCACGACCCTGCGCTTGCAAGAGGAACAGAAGCTGATGGTCAATTCTGGTACACTGTACGGTCCTGGTGGAGAGGGGTTCATTCGTCTGAATATAGCCTGTCCCCGGACGTTGCTTGCCGACGGTCTGGAACGGATAGCCCATGTGTTGGTACAAAATTTCTAAGAGAATTTTGCCAAACGCTCAATTGGCAACAACCTCCTGCAAATCTCATTATCGATGACAACACGAAGATAGGGCTTCGCAACAGGTTGGAATACGGTTTGGGGAATATCGGCGAATATCGGTGAAGATAGGTGCAGAAACAGGTAGAATATAAACGCCATTATATTTTGAATATCAGTAATTATTGCTTATCTTTACAGGACAATAAAACGATGGTGGTTATGATGATGGATGAATTCGAAGTCAGGAGTTACGGGTGGCAAGAATTGGCGGTCCTTTACGGTCCGGATTTGATGCCGGCATCGGCAGGGAAACGGTTGTCCCAATGGGTGGGGGTAAACCCGGAGCTAAAGACAGAGCTAC
>ERZ827512.228-NODE-228-length-84909-cov-6.770889_pt1 | contig 84909 bp, 82 predicted proteins | sample MGYA00519916_ERZ827512 | MGnify/ENA primary metagenome ERZ827512 (study PRJEB31778, sample SAMEA3449335) | human gut metagenome | biome: human gut; feature: human-associated habitat; material: faeces | place: United Kingdom | collected 2010/2012 ... | reverse complement strand
TTTCTTGGTTCTTGTTCAGTTTTCAAGGTGCTGCCGTTTTCCGGCGACTTGTATAGTTTATTACACTTTCAAAGGTTTGTCAAGTGCTTTTTTACCTTTTTTCGAAAAGTTTTTTCTTCGCTTTTCTTTCAAGCCGCTTCCTTCAAACAGCTTAGTTATAATAACACTATTTTTACTTCTTGTCAACACTAAAAGTGAATTTTTATAAAAAAGAGAGTGCCGCGGCACTCTCTTTTTTATCTTAATTAATGACAGTATCAGCGTAACTTTGCGCCTGCCGGAATATTATCATCCAGCATCAACAGATTCAGTCCTTCTTTGCCGTCATATTCGTATACCGCGCTGATAAGCATGCCTTCTGAATCAATACCCATCATCTTTCTCGGCGGAAGGTTTGTAATAGCCACACAGGTTTTGCCTACCAGTTCTTCAGGCTCATAAAATTCACGGATACCGCTCAAAATCGTACGTTTCTTATCGCTGCCGTCATTCAGCGTAAAACGCAGCAACTTTTTGCTTTTCGGAACTGCTTCGCAGGCTTCTACTTTTACCACACGGAAATCAGACTTACAGAAAGTATCAAAATCAACAAAATCCTCAAATAAAGGATCTACTTTTACTTTCGACAAATCAATTTTCGGAAGCTCTTCGCCATTTGCCGCTTCGTCTGCACTATTAACTTTATTTGGGGTTTTTTCGCCGCCAATATTTTTCATTGTCGGGAACAACAATACATCACGTATGCTGCTGCTGTCGGTAAGAAGCATAACAAGGCGGTCTACGCCAATACCCAAACCACCCGTCGGAGGCAGGCCGTGTTCAAGCGCATTAAGGAAGTCTTCATCCATCATATTCGCTTCTTCGTCGCCTGCGTTGCGTTCTTCCACCTGTTTCAGGAAGCGTTCACGCTGGTCAATCGGGTCGTTAAGCTCGGTAAAGCCGTTGCACATTTCACGTCCGTAAATGTAACCTTCAAAACGGTCGGTAATTTCCGGATTATCAGGATTGCTCTTGGCGAGCGGAGAAATTTCTTTCGGGTGGCCGGTAATAAATACAGGCTGAATGAGTTTATCTTCAACATATTCGTCAAAGCAGGCATTAATAATTTTGCCAACGCCAAAAGTAGGCTCGTATTCCACATGGATAGCATCAGCCATTTTGCGCGCAGTTTCCACATCGGTTACGCCTTCAAAGTTTTGTCCGGTGTATTTTGCTACTGCTTCAATCATGCTGAGGCGCGGCCAGGGCGGAGTCAGGTCAATTTCCTGTCCCTCGTAGGTTATTTTCATGGTGCCCAAAACCTTTTGCGCAATTTCGGAAATTATTTTTTCCGTTAAATCCATCATGTCGGTATAATCACCGTAAGCCTGGTAGATTTCAACACTGGTAAATTCCGGGTTATGTTTAATATCAATGCCTTCGTTTCTGAAAACACGGCCCAGTTCATAAACACGGTCAAAGCCGCCTACAACAAGGCGTTTTAAGTGCAGCTCGGTTGCAATGCGCAAATAAAGCTGCATATCAAGCGCGTTGTGATAAGTAATAAACGGACGTGCGGCTGCACCGCCCGGAATGGTATTCATGATAGGCGTTTCAACCTCTAAATAACCGTTATCATCAAGGATTTCCCTGAGGCTTTTGATAATTTTACTGCGCAGCACAAAAGTACGGCGTACTTTGGGGTTAACAATCAAATCCACATATCTCTGGCGGTAACGGGTGTCAACATCCTTTAAGCCATGCCATTTTTCAGGCAGCGGGCGCAGAGATTTGGAAAGAATTTCAACATCAACCGCTTTAACGGAAAGTTCACCCATATGAGTGCGGAATACAGTACCGCTTACGCCGATAATATCGCCGATATCTAGCAGTTTAATTAAAGCATATTTTTCTTCGCCAATGGCATCCTTGCGCACATAAAGCTGAATACGGCCGTCTTTATCCTGCATATCCATAAAGCAGGTTTTGCCGTGGCCGCGGATAGCCATAATACGGCCTGCCACGCGTACAACGGTTTCATTGGCAGCAAGTTCTTCAAAATTTTGATTGATATCACCGGAATAATTGGTAACTTCAAATTTATGGCCGAAAGGTTTCCAGCCATGTTCTTCAATCTGGTGCATTTTGTTAATGCGCACCTGCATCTGTTCGTTAAGTTCTTTTTCGCTTATCGCTTCTTCTTCAGGAACCTGAGTATTCTTTGTTTCTTCAGACATTCTTTCTTATCGCTCCCCAACAAATTATTTAACTTCTAAAATCTGATAAGACAATTCACCTGCGGGGGTATGTACCTGTACCACAGAGTTTACTTTTTGGCCAAGAATTGCCGCGCCAACCGGCGATTCATTGGAAATACGGTTTTTGGAAGGGTCAGCTTCGGTTGTGCCGACAATAGTATAGGTTTCTTCGTCGCCAAATTCCATATCTTTAACCACAACGGTGGAACCAAGCATTACCACGCCTTCTTTGTTCGAAGCACTGTCGATAACGGTAGCGGTGCTGATCATCTGTTCCAGTTCAAGAATACGGCCTTCAATAAATGCCTGTTCATTTTTTGCATCATCATATTCAGAGTTTTCGCTTATATCGCCATAGCCGATAGCTACTTTGATACGTTCTGCAACTTCATGGCGTCTTACAGAGCGGAGATTTTCAAGCTCATCTTCAAGTTTCTTTAAGCCTTCGGCTGTTAAAATAGTTTCTTTACTGCTCATAAATAATGCTCCTTTTAATAAGTTCCGCCTGCAAAGCAATATTAAACAGTGCCAAGCATATGCCTGACACTGGGTTACGGAACAAATTCATAGTATTATAGAATAAATTATAATTTTTTAATTTGTGTTTGTCAACTTACTTAATTTTCAGTCTGCTTCACTGTAAAAATTATGCTTTGCTGCCAGAAATTTTTCGGCTTCGTTACGGTATTCCCGCAAAAGTGCGCCAAATTCCTCACAAGTATTAAGTTCATTGATGCGCCTGCGGTACTCTGCCGCCATGGGCATGCCTTTTAAATATGCACCGGCATGTCTGCGCATTTCCTTTACGGCAATAACCTCGCCTTTAAAATCTTTAAGCATCCGCAAATGTCTTTCAATCATATGTAGGCGCACGTCAAGCGGAACTTCATATTTTCCGCATCTGCCGTTCAACGCATTTATAATTTCCGTAAAAATCCACGGATTGCCGTCTGCACCGCGGCCTATCATTAAACCGTCACAGCCGGTTTCTTTAAGCATGCGCAAACCGTCTGCGGCCGTTAAAATATCGCCATTGCCGAAAACAGGTATTTTTACGGTTTCTTTTACTTTTTTTATAACATTCCAGTCTGCATTGCCGTTATAATACTGCTCGCGCGTCCTGCCATGCACGGCAATGGCTGCCACGCCTGATTTTTCCGCCAAAAGTGCAATTTCGGGGGCATTAATATTTTTTTCATCCCATCCGGCACGTATTTTAACAGTAACGGGAATTTTAACGCTGTCTGCCATACGCGCCAAAATTTCATACGCCAGCTGCGGATTTTTCATTAAAGCCGAGCCTTCGCCGTTATTAACAATTTTCGGCACCGGGCAGCCCATGTTAAAGTCAATAATATCTGCACCGTCAGCCTCCACTATTTTAGCGGCACGGGCAAGTTCCATCGGATTACTGCCGAAAAGCTGAATGGCAGCCGGGCGTTCTTCCTGCGCAATACGCAGCATATCAAACGTTTTTACATTTTTATATAAAAGCCCTTTGGCGCTCACCATTTCAGATACTACAAGGCCGCAGCCAAGCTCTTTGCAAATAATCCTGAACGGCATATCGGTAATGCCGGCCATGGGCGCCAAAGCTACCGGCGCGCTCAGCCTGATATTGCCAATCTGCATTTTTCACCTCATAAAATAAGGCCTGCCGTTCAGCAGGCCCAAAATTTTTATTTTGCGTTCTTTTCGTAAAGTATAAGCAGGCCTTCCAAAGTAAGGAACGGCTCAACCGCATCAATTACATCAGATTCGGCTGCCATGGTAGTTGCAAAACCGCCGGTTGCAATAACAATTGCTTCACCGCCAAGTTCTTCCTTCATTTTGCAAACGATTTCGTTCATCTGCCCTACAAAGCCAACCAAAATACCTGCCTGCATAGCGTTTACCGTATTTTTGCAGATTACGGCAGGCGGTTTTATAAGTTCAACACGCGGCAGCTTGGCTGTGCGCTGGAACAAAGCCTCCGCAGAAATGCCAATGCCCGGGGCAATAGCGCCGCCGAGATATTCGCCGGTAGGCAGAAGTGCGCAAAATGTTGTGGCAGTGCCAAAATCAACAATAATCATCGGTTTGCCTTTTGAAGCGTATTTTTCAAAAGCAGCTACCGCATTAACTATACGGTCGGCACCAACTTCACGCGGATTATCATATCTTAAGGAAATACCGGTTTTAATGCCGGGGCCAACAACCATGGGCACCTGGTCAAAATAACGCTCGCACATGTGGCACAAAGGCACAATAAGCGGCGGTACAACGCTCGAAATAATAATCGCCTTAACTTCATCCATCGGCATTTTAGTATAGTTAAACATACTTCTGAGCAAAATGCCGTATTCATCGGCTGTTTTGGAACGGTCAGTAGAAAAACGCCAATGCGAAACCAGGCTCTTGCCATCAAAAACACCGGCTACAATATTAGTGTTGCCAACATCAATTACTAATAACATTGCCTATCCTCCTGCGGAGTAAAATTACTAACTAAAGAACCTCGCATATTATATCAGAAAAAACCGGGGCTGTACAGCAAAATTTACTTAAGCGTATTTTCCGGTGCCTGCTGCCGGGCGTATTGATACATCACCGGCAATAACTTTTTCAACAGTTCCGTCATCTTTTTTTACAATCAAAAGCCCGTCGGCATCAATATCAACCGCAAGCCCGCTGTAAGTTTCACCGGGTGCTATAACCTTAACCTGCTGTCCTAAAGTGCAAGAATATTTGCGCCATTCTTCCAGAACCGGGGCAAACCCATCCTTTAAAACTGCTTCGTACAGTTCTTCCATATAAAACAGCACATCGGCTAAAATCTGCACTCTCGAAACAGATTCCTGCGCCGCATCGGCAACGGAAATTGCGCAGTCCTTAATATCATCGGGCACAATATTTTTCGGCACATTTACATTAATGCCGGTGCCGATAACTATATAATTAATTTTGCCGAACTCTGCGCTCATTTCTGTTAAAATGCCAACCAGCTTCCTGCCGTTCAGCAAAATATCGTTAGGCCATTTAATGGCAGCATTAACGCCGCTGTATTTATTAACAGCCTTTACAACTGCCACAGCCGCCATAAGCGTGCATTTGGAAGCCTCCTGCGGCAAAAACGGCGGTTTTAAAATAACAGAAAACCAATCGCCGCACGCAAACGGAGAAAACCAGCCGCGCGAAAGCCTGCCTTTGCCGCCGCGCTGTTCTTCGCTTACAACAACAAGCCCGTTGTCGCAGCCTTCTTCCGCCAGTCGTTTGGCAACATTATTGGTAGAATCCACGCTTTCGCAGTAATGAATGCTGTGCCCAAGCCATTTTGTTTTTAAATGAGTAATAATTTCTGCCGGTTTCAGCCTGTCCGGAGCAGATTTTAAAACATAACCTTTTTTAGGTACCGATTCAATATCATAACCCTCAGCCTTTAAAGCCTGAATATGTTTCCATACCGCAGTGCGCGATACATCAAGCTGGCGCGAAAGTTCTTCACCGGATACAGGATCCTGCCCTCCGGCACGTAAAATCTCCAAAATGCGTCCACGCATAAAATCACACTCCTCGTTATCCTAAAGATTAACATTCTGTTAACGCAAAGTCAAGCAATAAAAAACCGGCTTTATGGGCGGCTATTAAATTGTATTTGTACATACATTTAAAACCGTCCCACTAAAACCGGTATTTTATATTAATTTAAAGCGTGTTTTTCTTCCGTACTTACAACGCCCGGCACTTCCTGATACTGAGGTGCTGCCTGCGGCTGCGCTTCCGCTGCCGGTACAGTTACGGCATCCGGCGGAATTACGGCCGGTGTACCACTGTTGTCATCAGGCGGCTGTTCGTTTTTATCCAGAATGCGCCCATATTTCATAAGCTGTTCAATTTCGCTGCCTTCCAGCGTTTCTTTTTCAATAAGCGCCTGCGCAATTAAATGCAGCTTATCGATATTGTTTTGCAGCAGTTCTTCGGTTTTCTGGTAAGCCTCGTCAAGGAACTTACGGATTTCCTTATCAATTTTTGCTGCAATTTCCTCACTGTAATTTTTGTCACGCGCAATATCGCGCCCCAAAAATACCTGATCCTGACGGTGCCCGAAGGTAACCGGGCCAAGTTCCGTGCTCATGCCGTATTCGCAAATCATCTGGCGTGCCAGAGAAGTTGCGCGCTGCAAGTCGTTGCTGGCACCGCTGGAAATTTCCTTCAGCACCAATGCTTCAGCCACGCGCCCGCCAAGCAGAACTTTCAGTTCATCAAGCATTTCGCTTCTCGTTGCGTAATAACGGTCTTCTTTCGGCAGGCTTAAAGTATAACCGCCTGCCCTGCCGCGCGGAATAATGGTAACCTTATGTACAGGGTCTGCGTTGTCAAGCAGCATGCCGACAAGCGTATGCCCGCCTTCATGGTATGCGGTAAGGCGTTTTTCGTTGTCGCTGATAACTCGGCTGCGGCGTTCAGGCCCCATAATAACGCGTTCAGCTGCTTCTTCCATATCGGGCATATTAATTTGCTTTTTATTGCGGCGTGCGGCCATTAATGCCGCTTCGTTTACCAGGTTGCTTAAATCAGCACCGGTAAAGCCGGGGGTACGCCTTGCAATAACGTCAAGTTCAACATCGCTGCCGACAGGTTTGCCTTTTACATGCACTTTTAAAATTTCACGGCGGCCTTTAATATCCGGGCGGTCAACCACAATCTGGCGGTCAAAACGTCCAGGGCGCAAAAGAGCCGGGTCAAGAATATCCGGGCGGTTGGTTGCCGCAATCATAATAATGCCTTCGTTGGCACCAAAGCCGTCCATTTCCACAAGCAGCTGGTTAAGGGTCTGCTCGCGTTCGTCATGCCCGCCGCCAAGGCCGGCACCACGCTGACGGCCAACGGCATCAATTTCGTCAATAAACACAATGCACGGAGCGCTCTTTTTGGCCTGCTCAAACAAATCGCGCACTCGGGAAGCGCCTACGCCGACAAACATTTCCACAAAGTCAGAGCCAGAAATGCTGAAGAACGGTACGCCAGCTTCACCGGCAACGGCTTTGGCAAGCAGGGTTTTGCCAGTACCCGGAGGCCCGTATAAAAGTACGCCTTTAGGAATTTTAGCCCCAAGGTCGTTATACTTTTTGGGGTGTTTTAAAAATTCTACAACTTCTTCAAGTTCCTGCTTTGCTTCATCAGCACCGGCAACATCTTTAAAAGTTACCCTGATTTTATCCTCATCGTAACGGCGCGCACGGCTTTTGCCAAAGTTCATAACTCCGCGTCCGCCACCGCCGCCCTGCATTTGCTGCATCATGAAAAACCAGATGGCAACTATAATCAGCATCGGCAAAAGCTGGCTCAGCACAGAAGTCCACCACGGCGGTTCCGGCGGCAGTTCAGCCTTAATTTCAACGTCACGCGCCCTTAAAGTAGGAATAAGGCTTTCATCCTTCGGCACAACCGTAGTAAAATCGCTGCCGTCTTTCAGCTTGCCGCTGATAACATTATCAACAATCGTTACCTGCTGCACTTCGTCCTGCTGCACATGCTTCATAAAAGCGCTGTAAGTAATATCTGTTTTAGGGACTACGTTGGTTGAATAGGAATCAAACAACATTATCGCACAAATTATTATCAGCAGGTAGAATACAACATTTTTTAAAAATTTAGTCAAAATCTACCCTCCTTAACATTTAGTTAAATTACAAATACCATTTCTATATTATAATATATTCTCTCTGTTTCCACAACATTTATTATTTGTCATAAGCTTCCGGCTTTAATACGCCGATAAACGGCAAATTGCGGTAATCTCCGGCATAATCCAGGCCGTAACCTACAACAAATTCATCCGGAATTTCAAAGCCCACATAATCGGCATTTAATTTGTTAACGCGGCGGCTCGGCTTATCGCACAGAGCAACTTTTTTAACGGAAGCAGGTTTCTGCGCCATTAAAAGCCTTGTAATTGCTTCCATGGTAACGCCGCTGTCGATAATATCGTCAACCAGAAGCACATGGCAGCCCTCAATATTTTCAGAGCAGCTCAGGCGTATATCCACATTGCCGCTGGTTTCCGTACCGGAACCGTAAGAAGATGCCACCATAAAATCAATGCGCAGCGGCAAATCAATTGCCAGTGAAAGGTCGGTGAAAAAGTAAATAGCGCCCTTTAAAAGCCCAATCATCACAATTTTTTCTTTATCTTTATAGTCGTCATGTATCTGCCTGCCCAATTCTTTTACGCGCTTTTGAATTTCTTCTTCACTCAGCAAAATCTTTGCAATATTTTCATTCATTTTTTTCATCCTTTCTTCCGGCAAGCCTCATTACCAGCCATTTGCCGTCCGGCTTGGTTTTCCATCCGGCCTGCCTTTCGCCGATTATCCATAAAACTTTGCTGCCTGCTGTTACCAGCAGCTTTTTATCGCGCTCTGCGCGCGGAACTTTATTGTCAATAAAATAATCTTTTAATTTTTTGCTGCCTGCGCTGCCATACGGGTAAAACCTATCACCGTCACGCCTTGTGCGGATACAAAGCTCATTACCGGCCATGGTAAGCGGAACAGCAGCCTGTTTTTGAGTTATCTCCGGGCATTCTTCCGCAGTGCTTAATCGCAGCACACCGCCATCCGGCAGATTAACTTCTTTTAATTTACCGGTACTTTCCGTAAGCACAGTAATTTCATCAAATACTGTACCGGCACTAATTAATTTTTTAACCTCCGGCTGCGTGCCTACATAAAGCATGCCGTAAAAATATGCCGCTGCCGTTTTGCCCGGCAGTGCCAGCATTTTGCCGCTGCTGCCATTTTTCAAAAGCCCAAGCACTGCTTCCACATGCTCAAAGCCAAGTTCGTTTCCGCAGGCAGCCATTTTCTCCCACATCATACGCACAACGCGCCTGCTCACTGCCGCAAATTCTGTTTTAAGAGCCTCTGCTTGGCATTCCAGCAGTTTACCGTTTGCTTTAACATTTTGGTTATAAAAAACCTGCGCATGATAAGCAGCAAAATCATTATCTGCCCTGGCAAGCTGCGCCGTATTGCCAAGCGCCGTTATTACCCTGGGGTTAAAACTTTTTTCCAAATACGGCAGCAGTTCTTTTCGTATTCTGTTGCGGGTATAACGCACATCATCATTGGTAGAATCATTGCAAAACCGCAAACCGCGTTCATGGCAATAGGCTTCAATTTCCGTACGCCGTACAAATAAAAACGGCCGCAGCAGTTTTCCGCTTATTGTCTGCATTCCGCCAAGGCCGGAAGTACCGCTGCCGCGCATAAGCTGCATTAAAACGGTTTCTGCCTGGTCATCAGCCTGATGCGCCGTAACAATGTAATCGCACCCTGCCTCTGCTGCATAAGCAAACAATGCTTTATACCTCAAACGGCGTGCCGCGTCCTCCAGCGAAAGCCCGTTTTGCAGCGCATAATCCGGTGCTTTTACATGCCTGCATACAAATGCAAGCCCGCGCTCTGCGCAGAAGTTTTTTACAAATTCCGCGTCATCAAGCGCTTCCTGCCCGCGTATGCCATGTTCCACATGCATTACCGTTATTTTATAGCAGCATTCATCTTTAAGCTGCCATAATGCGTCGGTAAGCGCCGCCGAATCCGCACCTCCGCTGCATGCCACAAGCAGCGCGGAATTTTGTTTAACATACTTTTTTATTTCTTTCAGCAATTTATTTACAACATTGCTGCCCATTTATACTCCTCAAAACAAAAAGGCACTCACCAAGGAGTGCCATTATGCTCTTATCTTTCACGGCTGGCACCGCGGCCGCCGCGTTTGGATTCAGTGTTGCGCTTAAGGTCAAGCAGTCTGTCGTCGCTGTCTTTTAAAAATTTTGATAATTTATCTTCAAAAGAAAGTGCAGGTGCCGGTTTAAAGCTGCGGCGTTCTGCATTTACTGCCGGGCGCTGCGGCTTAGGCTGAGGTGCCGGCGGCGGGGTAAGCTGTTTAATGGACAGCCCGATTTTTCCACGCGCATCAATAGATAATACTTTAACCTTTACTTTGTCCTTTTCTTTCAGAAAATCATGTACGTCCTTCACATATACATTAGAAACTTCGGATATATGAATAAGACCAACCTTACCCTCAGGCAGCTGTACGAAAGCGCCGAAATTGGTAATGCCTGTTACTTCACCTTCAACGATTGCACCTACTTCAAGTGACATAAAACAGAGTATCCCCCTTAAATTAACTTGATATAGCACCATTATACCTTTCTTTTTAAAAATGTGTCAACCAAAAAATAAAAAACAGATAAATAATCTTAAGATAATTTACCTGTTTTTCTTATCCGAATCCTTATTTTCTTTTTCGTCGACAATAAATAACGGCACTTCATCCTTGCCGACCATGTTATGGTCCTCACGCGCAAGTTTTTCAATGTATTTTAAATCGTCAAGGCGTTTTTTCTCTGCCTCAAGTTCTTCTTTGTCTTTCTTTAAATTTTCCACGCGCTGTGTGGTAGCTTCCAGCTCCTTATTTACCTGGTAAATTTTATACTCCTGCCGGGCAATAATAAAACCGCAAATAGCAAGAATTATCAGGCAAATCAGCAGAAAATCATGCCGTTTTTTCTTTTTGGTTCTGCTGCGCTCCGGCATAAGCACCTCCAAATTTTGGTTTATACTAAAATACCGGGCTCGTTAAGCCCGGCATTTTAATGCAGTTAAATTATTATTTTGCGTTAACCATGTCTTTGAAAGCTTTGCCAGCTTTGAAAGCCGGAACAGTAGCTGCCGGAATTTCAATAGCTTCGCCGCTCTGCGGATTTTTGCCGGTACGTGCATTGCGTTTACGTGCTTCAAAAGTACCAAAGCCAATCAGCTGAACTTTTTCGTTTTTAGCAACTTCTTCTTTAACGGTTTCAATTAAAGCGCATAAAGCTTTTTCAGCGTCTTTTTTAGTTAAGCCAGTTTTTTCTGCAACTGCAGCAACGAGTTCTGTTTTGTTCACAGGAAATCCCCCTTAAAGGTTTTTTATTTTGTCTATGGCAGCTGCTGCAAAAGCGCATAGCTTGCCAATAGAATTCATGTAATTGTAAGTTCGCTGTAAAACGCAATATTCCTGCTTATCAGGCAATATTTTTATTTTTTTCACAATCTTTTATTTCAATTAATTTCGCCTTATTCCAAAAAGCGTCCAATTCGGCAAGTGTAAAGTCTTTCCAGTCCCTGCCGGATTCTTCAACGCAGCTTTCAACGTACGAAAAACGCTTTACAAAACGGTTGTTGGCAGCGTTTAATGCCGTTTCCGGCTCAAGGCCGATATGCTTGGCGTATGCCGCTATTGAAAACAGCAAATCGCCAAGTTCATGTTCCTGTTCTTCCTTGTTTTTGAAAGCAACGGCTTCTTTAAGTTCTGCCGCTTCTTCCAGCACTTTATTCCATACGCCGTCATTATCCGGCCAGTCGAACCCGGCTTTTGCTGCTTTGGAATTAAGTTTATAGGCACGCATAAGCGCAGGCTGGCCTTTGGTAACGCCGTCAAGAACATGGGTACGCTCTTTCTTTTCGGTCTGCTTGATGGCATCCCAGTTTTGCAACACTTCATCACTGCTGCCTACTTCAATGGTGCCATATACATGCGGATGGCGGCGGATAAGTTTATTCACAATTTCGTCCACAACATCCTGCATGGTAAACGCGCCTTCTTCTTCTGCCAGACGTGCATGGAATACCACCTGCAAAAGAACATCGCCGAGTTCTTCCTTCATGTTTTCATAATCCATGTTGTCAATGGCTTCCAGAAGTTCGTAAACTTCTTCAATAAGGCTTTTGCGGATGCTGCTGTGCGTCTGTTCCATATCCCACGGGCAGCCGCCGGGAGAACGCAGCGTTGCCATTACATCTGTTAACGGGCGGACATCCATCACGGAAACCTTCTCTTTATATTCCGGCACAAAAACACTGGTCAGGTGGTCGATATTTTCCTGACGGTCAAGTTCATACAAAGGCACCGTGCGGCATTCTTCATCCGGCAGGCCCAAATTGCGTAAAAACCACACCGGCGTTTCATCATCAAGCACATCCATCAAGGCCAGCTTAACATCGGACGCAACAAATTTGCTGTACACCTGCGTTATCATCAGCGGATATTTTCTTGCGTCGGCAAGTGCTTCAAAATCGCTGCTGTCAATAATCCTCAACCCGGCAATCGGGTCAATGCCAAGTTCAACATACGCCAAATCCAAAAAACTCATGGAAGGCAAAATTTTTAATGCAATCTTTTCCGCAGCTGCACGTTCTCTCAAAAGCACAACCGTACGTTCCGCCACAAGCGGGCTGCCCGGAACGGCATAAACAACATCCTGCGTCTGTGCTTTTTCAAGCACAAAATTTACAATATTGCCGTATACATCCTCAAAAGACGCGCCTTCTTCATAAAAATTATCGCAGGCCGTAAAATTAACTTTTTCTTCTGTCAGCCTCGATACGCTTGGATGCACGGCAGTACGCAAAATAACGCATTCCCCGTTTTTCAAAAGTTCCATGGTTTCTACCGAAAGCTGCCCGGCACTGCCGGGTCCAAGGCCTACAACCGTTATTTTATGCATTTAATCACCTCCGCTTTATTTTAGAACCGATAAACGGTATTTTTTCCAAATCATCCTTGCTTACGGCTTTTAAAACAAACAGCAGCACTGCATAAACGGCTATCGCCGCAAAAATTGTAGTTATTGCCGCTATTGTATTGCCAAAAAGCCCGTTTACAAATGTGTAAATAAGTTCTGCCGCTGCGGCCATCAGCAAAGTTGCCGCCAAAAGTTTTGCCAGAACCTTAGCGTTAAACGTTATGCCGCTGCGCAGCAGAAAAATAATGTTTAACAGCGCCGCAAGCCCAAAATTAATGTTGGAAGCCCATGCCGCACCGACAATATTAAGAGGAGTTACCGTTAAAAACATTACTGCACCGATTTTTACAACGGCGCTTAAAAGCATATTCCACATTGGAATTGCCGTTTTACCTATTCCCTGCAGCATACCGGTTGTTACCTGATGTATGCCTAAAAGACAGGCCGAAGGCGCCAGATGGCGGATGGCTTCACCTGCCTGCGGCGCATTGTAAATCATCTGTGCAATTGGCATTGCCAGCACCCATAATCCGGCTGCGGCCGGAAGCGTTATAAGGCAGCAAATATTCATGGCCGTGCGCGATTTTTTTATAATTGTAAGTTTATCGCCAAGCGTAAATGCTTCTGAAATGGCCGGCACAATACCGGCAGCCAGCGAAACCGTAACTATGGTGGCCATCATAACAAGCGGCATGCCCATGCCGGTAAGGTAACCGAACAGCGTTGTTGCCTGTTCTATTGTATAGCCGCTGGCATACAGGCAGTTTGGCACGAGCAGCATATCTATACTGCTTGTTACCGGCACCATTATGTTGGCGCACGAAACTGGCAGAGCCAGCAGTGCCAGCCTTTTGGCTATAACATAAACGGATTCCGTTTCCGTATTGGCAAGCTGAGGCGCAGCCGCCGTATTTTTACGCAAACGCCTGAAAAAAAAGCTGAGCACAATAAGGCCAGTTATCGCACCGGGCACGGCACCGAACGCAGCACCTGCCGCGGCGTATTCCAAACCGTACGGCAGCAGGCAGTAGGCCAGCACAACCATTGTTACAACGCGCGTAAACTGCTCTAAAATCTGCGATACGGCAGGCGGCGTCATCATCTGATAACCCTGAAAATAACCGCGGAAGCTGGCAAGAATTGTGGAAAAAAACACCGCCGGCGTTAAGGCTATAAGCCCATAATAAGCACGCGGGTCGCGCACAAAGCCGCTTTCAACCAGCAACCCGGCGCCGAAAAACAGCGCTAATGCAAAACACAGGCCTGTAACAACCATCAGCCCCAGCGAAATTTTAAAAACCTGTTCCGCTGCTTTAAACTGCCCTTTGGCAACTTTTTCGGATACTATAATGGAAATTGCTATCGGTATTCCGGCCGAGGAAACAGAAAGCATCAGCAAAAACACAGGGTACGCCATCTGGTAAAGTCCAATGCCTTCACCGCCCAAAAGGCGCGATAATAAAATGCGGTTAACCGAGCCGAGTATTTTAACCATTAAACCTGCCATAGTTAAAATCATGGCCCCGCGCAAAAATTTATCTGCCATTTGCCAATGCCTCCTTTCCGTTTAATTTTTACCTGCCAGCAGCGGCAAATTCTTTTCCAGCCAGGATAAAGGTTCCGTTTTTAAAACATTCATTTTCAGCAGCAGCTGCGGCTGTCTGCCGGTTTTTAACTGTATGCCGTTGCGCCCGGCGTTAATCATTTTTAATAAAACATCAGTATCAAGCACTGCGTTTTCGTTAAAGGTTATGCGCACTTCATTTCCGCGCGTGCTGATGCCGGAAATGCGCATTTTGCGGCACAGGCCGCGCACCGCAGCCACACGCCAGAGGTTAACAATTTCTTCCGGCGGTTCACCGAAGCGGTCGGTAATTTCATCCAGCAAATCATCTTTTTCGCTGTAATCAAGTTCCGCAAAACGGCGGTAAAGTTCAAGTTTATAACGCGGGTCGCTGATATAACTGTCGGGAATATAACCGTCAACGTTAATTTCAACAATCGGGTCAGGTTCGGGCGTGCCTTTTTCAGCACCGTCCTTCAAACGCTTAATTGTGCTTTCCAGCATTTCGCAGTAGGCTGCAAAACCTATACCGGCAATATGCCCATGCTGCTGTGCGCCAAGCAGGTTTCCGGCGCCGCGTATTTCCAAATCGCGCATGGCAATTTTAAAGCCTGCGCCAAGTTCCGTAAAATCACGGATGGCCTGCAAACGCTTTTCGGCAATTTCACTGAGCTGCTTGTTGCGCCGGTACACAAAATAAGCGTACGCCAGGCGCGCCGAACGCCCTACCCTGCCGCGCATCTGGTAAAGCTGCGACAGGCCGAAGTTTTCCGCACCATCTATAATAATTGTGTTGGCTAAAGGCACGTCAAGCCCGTTTTCTATAATAGTGGTCGAAAGCAGCAAATCGCAGCTGCCTTCGTAAAAATCTATCATTGCGTCTTCCAACATTTCTTCGCTCATGCGCCCATGCGCTATGCGTATGCTGATGCCCGGCACAAGCTTGCGCAGTTCACCGGCAATGCGCTCCAGCCCGGTAATGCGGTTATGCACGTAGTAAATTCTGCCGCCGCGCCGCAGTTCACGCTCCAGCGCTTCTTTAATCATGCCGCTGTCGTATTCGGCAACATAAGTTTCTACCGGCAGGCGGTCCTCCGGCGGCGATTCAATTACGCTCATATCGCGCCCGTTAACAAGCGCCAGATGCAAAGTACGCGGAATAGGCGTTGCAGACAGGCACAATACATCAATGCCTGTTTTCCATTTTTTTATTTTTTCTTTCTGCGCTACTCCGAAGCGCTGCTCTTCATCTATAATTAAAAGCCCTAAATCGCGAAATACCACATCAGATTGCAGCAGGCGGTGCGTACCTATCAAAACATCAACATTACCTGCTTCCAGGGCGCTTAATATACGCTTCTGCTCTTTTGTGCTTGTAAAGCGGCTGATAGTTTCAACCCTGATGCCAAAAGGCTCCATTCTGTCGCGCACCGTCATATAATGCTGCTGGGCAAGCACCGTAGTAGGCACCAGCAAGGCAACCTGTTTGCTGTCCATTACCGCTTTAAACGCAGCACGTATAGCAACTTCCGTTTTACCGTAACCAACGTCGCCACACAAAAGCCTGTCCATCGGCACCGGCTTTTCCATATCGGCTTTAATTTCGGCAATTGCCTTTAACTGGTCCGGCGTTTCCTCGTATGGAAACTTTTCTTCAAATTCTTTCTGCCATTCGGTATCCGGCGAAAAAGCATGCCCCGGCACAATTTTACGCTGAGCGTACAAACGCAAAAGTTCTTCTGCCAGAATGGTGATGGCTGCCTGCGCTCTTTTCTGCGTACGGCTCCAGTCGCTGCCGCCCATTTTGCTTAAACGCGGAGCCTGCCCTTCGTTGCCTATGTATTTATGCAGCATGCTTACCTGCTCAACAGGCACATACAGCTTGTCATCACCCGCATACTGCAAAAGCAGGTAGTCGCGGTGGCGTCCGTCAACCTCAACATTTTCCACGCCAATATAACGCCCAATGCCGTGTACGGAATGGACAACGTAATCGCCAGCTTTAATTTCCGAAAAATACTGCAGCTGCGCGCCTTTATTTTTGCTGTGCAGACGGCGCCGTTTCTGCATGCCGAAAATATCGCTTTCGGTAATTAACAGCCAGTTTTCATTCCAGAACCTGAAACCGGCCGTAAGCTCGCCGCTGATTACGCTTACCCTTCCGGGGCTGAGAAACGGCTCTGCATCAACATATCCGGCCGCAATGCCTTTGCCCGTTAAAGTATCGGCAAGCCCGCGCGCCTTTATGCTGCTGCTCATCATAATAACCGGTACTATGCCGTCGTTTAACCAACCGCGCAAATCGCCCGCCAAAAGCTCTGTATTGCGGTTATACGGCGCAACCGTGCGCACCGGCATATTAATCTGCGTAAAAGCGTTAAAATAATTATGCTGCAAAGCCGCAAGCGATACTGCTTTAGCATTGCCGCAGACTTCCGTCAGCTCCTGTACTTTCCATAATTCATCGGCATAAGCCTTATTTTCGTTATAAATTTTTTCCGCCAAATCCCATAAGCGTGATGGTTCATCGACAAAAAGCAGGGTTTTGGCACTTACATAATCAAAAACGGAAGCATTAAAACTTTCCTGTTCAGGCTCCTGCAAAGGTACAATTTTAATTTTCCCGAGATTTTCTACGCTGCGCTGATTTTCCAGGCTGAAACTGCGTATAGCGTCAACGGTATCGTCAAACCATTCTACGCGCAGGGGCAGTTTGCTGTTGATGGGAAAAATATCAAGAATATCGCCGCGCACGCAAAACTGGCCGATTGCGTCTACCTGCTGCGTGCGTTCATAGCCAAATTCAGTGAATTTTGCAATAAGTTCCTGCTGGTCGGTTATGCTGCCGCAGTTAATTTCTATGCCTTCCTGTGCCGCAGTTTTATCCGGCAGTTTCTGTAAAAGTGCTTCGGCGGTTACAAATACTATGCCGCGTTCCTCTCCGCGCAGAAAGCGCAGGGCAGCAACGCGTTCCGCCTGTACCTCGCGGCTTTTGGCATCGGCCTGCACACGCGGCAAATCGGCAGGATACAGTTCATACATCGGCAGTTCCGGATAAAACCAGTTTAAACTGCGCCGGTATTCGCGTATTTCATCGCGTCCGCTTACAAGAAACGCCAAAGAGCCCTGTCCCGCAAAAATGCTGTCCAGAGCTGCAATGATAACCGTTTTTACCGGGCCGCTTACACCGTTAAGGCTTACGCCGCCCTTTTTTAATGCTTCAGCAGTGCGCCGTACTTCATTTATGGCGGCAACATTATCAAGCAATAAATCTTTCATAACCAATCCTGTAAAATATTAAAACGAAACAGGGTTTCAGCGTTGAAGCCAAAACCCTGCCCATAAACCGAAATTAAAGTTTAACTGCAAAATCTTTGCGGTCAAAGCTGTGTACAGCGTCTACAAAACGTACCGTACCGGTTTTGTAGCGCATGGAAACGGTATGCGTACGCACGCCGCCGCCAAAATAACGCAGTCCGTTCAAAAGCTGGCATTCGGTAATGGCAGTTGCGGTAAACATGCAGTCATCACCTTTTACCATATCGTCAAGGGTTAAAACTTTATTTACATCGCCAATGCCCATATCAAGGCAACGTTTTACCTGTGCTTCGTCTTCCGGGCACAAACGCGCCTGCATATCGCCGCCAAGACATTTAATTGCTGCTGCTGCCAGTACGCCTTCCGGTGCGCCGCCGCGGCCGATGTACATATGAACGCCGGTACCTTCAATGCCGGCATTAACAATCGGGTTTACGTCGCCGTCGGTAATAAGGTGAATACGTGCGCCTGCGCTGCGGATTTCATCCATCAAACCGTAATGGCGTTCACGGTCGAGCAGTACGACAGTTAAATCGCCGACTTTTCTGTCCAGCGCTTTTGCCACGCGTTCCAGGTTTTCCTTAACCGGAGCGTTGATATCGATGCAGCCTTTGGCACGGGGGCCGACAGCAATTTTATCCATATACATGTCAGGAGCGTGAAGCAGGCATCCTTTGGGAGCAATGGCAATTACGGCAATAGCGCCCGGCTGCCCTTTGGCAACAAGGTTTGTGCCTTCAACAGGGTCAACGGCAATATCAACTTCCGGGCCGCCCGCACCTACATGTTCACCAATGTAAAGCATCGGCGCCTCGTCCATTTCACCTTCACCAATTACAACCGTACCGCTGATATTAACAGTGTCAAACATTTTTCTCATAGCGTCAACGGCAAGCTGGTCAGCACCGTTTTTGTCGCCGCGGCCAACGCTGCGTCCGCAGGCAATGGCAGCTGCTTCCGTTACACGAACGAACTCCATGGATAATTCTCTGTTCATTCCTACTCCAACTCCTTTATTTTAATAATCACTTCATAACAATTATGCCACGTTAACGAAGTTTCTGCAACAAAAAACTATTTTTTATATGTTAAGAAAATTTAAGCATCAGCAATTTAAACAAAAATTGGAAGGGCAGAACCAGTGCCGTGTAGATAAGCAAAAAGCTGAAAAGCACCGTAGCTAGCGCCCGTTTGAAATCAATAAGGTATACCAACTGCAAAGAACGCACCAAAAGATATACCATCCACAGCAGTCCTGCCAGAATTGCCGCCGCCAATACAAAAATGCCGGTAAAAGACATTTTTGTACTAAGCAAGGCTACCGGCGTAAGCATTAAAAACGGCAGCGTTGTATAGCCTAAAAGACAAATAAGCCCGACGGCATCTCCGGCCAAAGCCCCCATTGTGCACAAAATGCCGTGCAGCAAAAAACCGTACATTGAAAGGCTGACGCCTGTTATAACCAGCACAACCGCTATAATTCCAAAACGTACCGATAAAGGCTGTTCCAGAAAAAGCTGGTTTGTAATTACGCCGCAAAACAGGCCAACGCTCATGGTAAAATACCACAGGCTGCGCCACAGGCATTTTTCCTTAACCAGCATTTCCATGCCGTCCCTGGTAGAAAACAATACATCAAAAGTTTTGCGCCTCATAAGGCATCACCTCTCAGCCTTGGGGACGGGTGCTGTTTTCATATCTGCCGCTGCACCGTTCAAAGCATTTTCAAGCTGAGATAAAATCAGCTCGCTCAAACGTGCTTCAAACAAAATCTGCCACGGTTTTGCCGTTTGTTTTTCCTTAATTTCGGGTATGCCGTTTACGCCTATTAATTTACCGGCAGCTTCCAGAGCATCATAATAATTGCCTATTTCATCAACAAGGCCCAGCTGCTGCGCCTGTTTGCCGGTATAAACCCTGCCGTCTGCCAGAGCACGCACGGCGGCAGTATCCATTTTGCGGCCGTTAGCCACAACGGCAATAAATTCATCATACAGCTGATTTACTATTCCCTGTAAAATTTCGCGTTCTTCCGCGGTCATTTCCCTGTCGGGAGATAAAATGTCTTTATGCGGGCCGCTTTTGATTTTGCCGGTATAAACACCGATTTTTTTATACAAATCTTCAACGTTCATATAAGGCATATATACGCCGATACTGCCGGTAAGGGTAGAAGAATTGGCATAAATAACATCGCTGTAAGAAGCAAGCCAATATGCCGCAGAAGCAGCCTGGTCGCCCATGGAAGTTACTATCGGCTTTTTGGTGGTTTCTTTAAAACGCTCCAGTTCGCGCCCTACTTCTTCCGCAGCAGTTACGCTGCCGCCCGGCGAATTTATATGCAGCACCAGCGCTTTAACGCTGCTGTCTGCCGCAGCTTCACGGATTTCTTTCATCAGCTGGCCGCTGGTTGCAGCCTGCGTGCCGCCAAGCAGAGTCTGTTCAACGGAAGCCCCGTCAACAATCGGGCCGCTGATATTAATAACGGCAACCCTGTCACCAACAGCTACTTTCGGCTCATTATTGTTGTTTCCGCCCAGCAGCGAAACAACAAACGACAAAACGGCAATCAGCAGAACAGCGCTTATAAAAATTTTTTTCAGCATATTTTCATCTCCTTATACACAAAAAGCAGACCGTTAAACAGTCTGCTTTTTGGTTAATTTACCGGCTTTATTTTTGTTCCCTCAAAGCAGCGGCAATAAAATCTCTAAACAACGGATGCGGATGGGTCGGGCGGGATTTAAATTCCGGATGGAACTGAGCGCCCAGGAACCACGGATGAACCGCTTCCGGCAATTCAACTATTTCTACAAGACGGCCGTTAGGCAGAGTACCGCCAATGCGCATGCCGCCTTCAACAATTTTTTCTCTCAGGAAGTTATTTACTTCGTAACGGTGACGGTGGCGTTCATAAATAAGTTCTTCGCCATAAGCCTTCTGGGTAAGAGTACCGGCATAAACTTTGCAGGGATAAAGGCCAAGGCGCATGGTGCCGCCTTTTTCTTCAACGTCAACCTGGTCTGGCATCAGGTCAATAACAGGGAATTTGGTTTCAGCATCAAATTCGCTGCTGTTGGCGCCTTCCATGCCGCAAACATTGCGTGCATATTCAATTACGGCGCACTGCATGCCAAGGCAGATGCCGAAAAACGGAATTTTGTTTTCCCTTGCATAACGAACAGCCATAATTTTGCCTTCAATGCCGCGGTTGCCGAAGCCGCCCGGAACGAGAATGCCGTCTACATCGTGCAGCATTTCGTCAACATTGTTGTCTTCTTCCATTTTTTCGGAATTTACCCATTTAATTTCAATTTCGCTTTCGTTGGCAACGGCAGCGTGTTTTAAGGCTTCTGCAATGCTGATATATGCGTCGTGCAGTTCAACATACTTGCCTACAACGGCAATGGTTACTTTGCGGTCATAATGTTTCAGGATACGCGCAACCATTTTATGCCATTCTTCCATATCTTTAGGCTTGTCTTCCATGTCCAGTTTTTTCAGTACAACGGTGTCAAGCCCCTGTTCTTCCATCAGCATCGGCACTTCATAAATGCTTTCTGCCGTAAGGTTTTGAATAACTGCTTCCGGGTCAACGTCGCAGAACATGGCCATTTTTTCGCACATATCTTTGGAAATCGGCCTTTCGCTGCGGCAAACAAGAATATCCGGCGAAATGCCGATGCTGCGCAGTTCTTTAACGCTGTGCTGGGTCGGTTTGGTTTTAAGTTCACCGGCTGCTGCAATGTACGGAACCAGAGTTACATGGATATACAAAACATCGTTTTTGCCGACTTCTTTTTTAACCTGGCGGATTGCTTCGAGGAACGGCAGGCTTTCAATATCGCCGACAGTGCCGCCAATTTCGGTAATTACAAAATCAGCATTGTCATCACGTCCAACGCGGTAAACACGTTCTTTAATTTCGTTGGTAATATGCGGAATTACCTGTACGGTACGGCCAAGATAATCGCCGCGGCGTTCTTTATTGATAACGGAAAGATAAATTTTGCCGGCAGTTACGTTAGAGCTTTTGGACAGGTTAATGTCGATAAAGCGTTCATAGTGCCCTAAATCAAGGTCTGTTTCGGCACCGTCATCGGTTACAAAAACCTCACCGTGCTGATAAGGGCTCATGGTGCCGGGGTCAACGTTGATGTAAGGGTCAAACTTTTGGATGGTAACTTTATAACCGCGGCTTTTCAGCAGTCTGCCGAGCGAAGCTGCCGTAATGCCTTTGCCAAGAGAGGAAACAACACCGCCGGTTACAAAAATATACTTAGTCATAATTATCCTCCAATCAGTAATTTATTTTAACTGCATTACATTCTTTCCGGTGCGGATACGCCTAAAATGTTCAGCGCATGGCGCAATACATGCTGAGTTGCTTTAACAAGTTTAATGCGTGCCTGCTGCACTCCCGGGTCTACGCCAAGAATGCGGCACTGGTTATAGAAGGAATGGAACAAGCCTGCCAGTTCATGCACATAATGGGCAACGCGGTGTACCGCGCGCTCTTTGGCTGCCGAGGCAATAAGTTCCGGATATTCGCCCAGTTTTTTAATCAGTTCAATTTCTGCCGGGTCGGTCAGCAAAGTATAATCGGCTTCAGCCGTTTCTTCAATGCCCGCTTCCTTAAGCTGGCGGAAAATGCTGCAAATACGCGCATGTGCGTACTGAATATAGTAAACAGGATTTTCGTTGGATTTTTCCGTAGCAAGCGTCAGGTCAAAATCCAGCTGGCTGTCAATGCTGCGCATTACAAAGAAGAATCTTGCCGCATCGGTGCCAACTTCTTCAATCAGCTCATTTAAGGTAACGCTCTGGCCGGTACGTTTCGACATTTTTACAAGTTCGCCGTTGCGGTAGAGGCTTACCATCTGCAAAATCAAAACTTCAAGCTGTTCAGGGTTATAGCCAAGCGCACCGACAGCAGCTTTCATGCGGGCAATGTAACCATGGTGGTCAGCACCCCACAGGTTAATAACACGGTCAAAGCCGCGTTCGAATTTATTGCGGTGGTAGGCAATATCTGCAGCAAAATAAGTGGGCACGCCATTGTCGCGGATAACAACGCGGTCTTTATCGTCGCCATATTCTGTAGCTTTCAGCCACAGCGCGCCGTCTTTTTCATACATATAGCCTCGTTTGGTAAGGTAATCGCAGGCTTCCTTAATTTTGTTGCCGTCATGCAGAGTCTGCTCGCTGAACCATACATCATAAGTAACATTAAACGCTTCCAAATCTTCTTTCAGCGCTGCAAGTTTTTCTTTTAACGCAATGGTGCGGAATTCTTCAATGCGCTGTTCTTCTTCCATTTTTAAAAACTTGTCGCCGTAAATACGTTTAATGCGTTCTGCCGTATCTATAATGTCATGACCGTGATAGCCGTTTTCCGGAAATTCCACGTCAATGCCGAAGGCTTCAAGATAGCGGGCATTAACAGATGCTGCCAGATTGTTAATCTGGTTTCCGGCATCATTAATGTAATATTCGCGGATAACATTGTAACCGGCTGCTTTCATTAAATTTGCAAGCGAGCTGCCAACTGCTGCTCCGCGGCCATGGCCAACATGCAGCGGGCCGGTAGGATTAGCACTTACATATTCAATCTGAATTTTTTCATCTGTCGGTGCTTTTAAATTGCCGTAATTTTCACCGGCTTTTACAATGTTTGCAAACAAATCGCTCAGCCAGTTATTTTTCAAGTAAAAATTAATAAATCCCGGGCCTGCAATTTCTGCTTTTTCAACATAAGCGCAATCTAAATTATCTATTACAGCCTGTGCTATAATTCTCGGGCTGCATTTTAAACTTCTTGCGGACTGCATGGCAAAATTAGTTGCAAAATCGCCGAATTCTTTTTGAGGCGGTACTTCCAAAAGTACGTCAGGCAGCTCGCCTTCTTTTACAACTCCCTTTTCAATAGCGCTTAACGCCGCTTTTTTTATGGCATCTGCCAAAATTTCCTTAATGTCCATGCGCATCCTCCTTAATAGTTATCTTTATTTTCATTTTTCTCTGTTCCTGCCCGGCAATTTCCAGCATATATTCAAGTTCAATGTTCCAAATACCGTCACGGCAGTAAACATACAAATATTCTGTGTTTGTTTTTAAACCGAATGTTATGTACGGAGTTTTATAAACGCTTATACACTCCAGCCCCTGGGCAAATTCCTGGCGCGATTCCACCGTGCCGCTGCGGATAATTACCACATTATCATAATTCCATTTTATAGTGGTTTTTGTACCCTGCATGCCAACGGCTTCGGTTTCATCATAAAAAACGTAAAACTTTCCGTTTTTTTCTGCCATCCGCCCAAAGGAAACCGTTTCTATGGCAGCTTTTTCGTTATTGTTTTTTTCATAACTTTTAACATGAATTCTGACTTTTTTCATTTCCATAAAAAGCACTCCAAAAATGACCGGAGCCTGCTTCACTTTCAGGTATCTTCACTACTGCAAAACGAAGCAAGCTCTGCAAAAATTTATCACGGTCCAAAAACTGCCAAAACTTCTTAAATATTATATCTCACCGTCACGGTACAGTCAACCGCATATAATTTTACAATCAACGATTTTGCTTGCTTTAATGCAATAAAGAAGTGTATAATTAATATATTATTTACATAAACCATACATGGGGAGGAATTTTAATGCAACAGGATTTAGGCAGTATTCTGGCCTATGCACTTTATTTTATTGTGCTGTTTGCCATCGGGCTTTACCATATGAAGGATACAGGCGATATGCAGAGCTATATGCTCGGCGGGCGTAAAATCGGCCCGTGGGTTTCGGCAATGAGCGCGGAAGCCTCGGATATGAGCGGCTGGATGCTGATGGGCCTGCCGGGTTATGCTTATGTTGCAGGCGTAAGTGCTTTCTGGATTGCTGTCGGGCTTGCGCTCGGCACATGGCTGAACTGGCGTTTTGTTGCGCAGCGCCTGCGTATTTACACCAAAATCGCCAACGATTCCATTACGCTGCCGGACTTTTTTGAAAACCGTTTTAACGATACCAGCAAAATTCTGCGTATTGTATCCGCCGTTTTCATTTTTATTTTCTTTTTAATTTATACCGCGTCCGGTTTCGTTGCAGGCGGCCGCCTTTTCACCACCGTTTTTGATATTTCCTATGTTTCTTCGCTGCTTATTACAGCGGGCATTGTAATTTTCTACACCTTTACCGGCGGTTACCTTGCAGTTTGCCGTACAGACTTTTTCCAGGGCACGCTGATGTTTTTTGCAATTATCGTAGTGCCTGTTACCGGCATCATGGTTGCCGGAGGGCCTGCCGAAACAATCAGTTCCCTGCATGCATTAAACCCTAACTATTTTAATATGTTTACCGATGCTACCGGCCTTACGCTCAGCTTTACTGCCATTGCTTCACTTATCGGCTGGGGCCTCGGCTACTTCGGCCAGCCGCATATTCTCGTACGTTTTATGAGCATTACCTCTGCCAAAGAAATTCCGCAGGCAACACGCATTGCCATGGTTTGGGTAATTTTCTCCCTGTTCTTTGCCGTTGCTTCCGGCCTTGTAGGCCGCGTTGTTTTAGGCGATGCACTTACCGGCGTTAACGCCGAAACCGTATTCATGGTTCTTAACGAACAGTTCTTCAACTCCTTTATGGCTGCAATCATTATATCGGCCATTTTAGGCGCAATTATGAGTACGTCTTCCGGTCAGCTTCTGGTTACGGCATCTGCAATTTCCACAGACTTTTATCAGGCACTGCTGCGCAAAAACGCCAGCCAGAAAGAACTGGTGCTTGTCAGCAGAATCGCCGTTATTCTTGTTTCGGCCTGCTCTCTGGCACTTGCCTATAACCCCAACAACTATATACTTGACCTTGTTGCATACGCCTGGGCAGGGTTCGGCGCTTCCTTCGGCCCGCTGATGCTGTTCAGCCTGTTCTGGAAACGCACCACGCTTAAAGGCGCGGTTGCCGGTGTATTCTTCGGCGGCAGCACCGTACTTTTATGGAAGGAATGTTTTGCCTATACCGGGCTGTACGAAATTATCCCGGGCTTTGCGGTTTCCTGCCTGGCAATCTTTATTGTAAGCCTGCTTGATAAACAGCCTTCGGCTTCCATTATTAAAGATTTTGAAGCAACAGAACAGCATATTAACGATTTATAATTAAAAATTAATGAAGCCTGTACACAAAAATGTACAGGCTTTTTCTTTTGCCAATTTTATAAGCTCATTCCAAGTTCAAATGCTTTCTGAGGATATTTTGTTTTGGCTGCAGCTTCGCGCGTCGGACAGCCAGGTGCAAGCACCCTGCCCCTGTCCTGCCAGTGCATATACCCGGCCAGGGTTTCATAATGTTTAGTAATGCTGCGCATTGTTAAAGGCGTATTGCTTCCGCCTGCAACCAACAGTACCGACTGTTTGCCGTTTATATCGTAGGTGCGCGAGTAAAATCTGTCGATAACCGTTTTAAGCTGCGCCGTCAGCGCAAAATAATATACCGGGCTTACCAAAGCTATAACATCGGCTTCCATAAATTTTTGAATGGCTTCCGTTTCTATATCATCTTTATGCACACAAGGCCCGCTCATATTTAAGCCCACAGCCGCTTAAATACAAAGTAATCAATCCTGAACAGCTTATTTTTAAAAATTCTCTGCGGTTCATAAGTTCCCCTCCTGTTCTGAATATCTTTACTATCATTATATTAAAGCCGTTTTTGTGCGTCTAATGCTTATTTTTTCTGTTCAGCCATGCCTTTAGGTAATAAAAAATCCTGCGGCCGCCAAACATCTAACCACAGGATTTTATCATGCCTTATCCGTATATAGTTCATAAAATTTAAGCATTGGCATTTTTGCCGCTGCTGTTTTACAATTTTAAACAGAGGTTTTAAGTTAAAATATTTTTTGTATTAAAAACATATAGGCCACCGTTCCGCCAACAATGCTTATAAGCATGCTGCGGCGCCAAAAATGCAGCGCTAAAGTAATTACTGCGCAAATAAATTCCGGCAGGCCGTGCCAGGCATTAAACGGAGCATCTTTTAAGCTGTAAACCACAAGCATGCCCGTAACGGCAAACGGTAAAACCTTGCCTAAATAATTAACAAAATCGGGTATCGGGCGCCCGCCGCCAAAAATAATAAAGGGCAAAAAGCGGGTCAGTACGGTTGCCAAAATAATAGCGGCAATCATTATTATGCTCTGGCCAACAGTCATTGTCATCACTGTGCCCTCCTTTTAATAACGGCAAAAACAAGCAGCATCATAAGCATGGCAGGTATCATAAAATTTTCCGTGCCAAAAATAAACAAACACAACACCGAAGCGGCAAGGCCTGTTAACGCAGCACCGTGCGCGTCTGCATTAAGCCACTGTTCGGCAAAAATAACCAAAAACAACGCCGGCAGCACAAACTCGATACCTTCGGACGGAAAATTAATGGCGCTGCCTACAACGGCTCCCAAGGTTGCTCCCGCAACCCAGTAAAAATGGTTCAGCATCGTTACAAAAAGCATAAACCATGAACGGTCAACGCCATCGGTCACTTTGGTCATGCTGTTTATGACAAAACTTTCATCACACATGCCAAAAATAAGATACAGCTTTTTCCATCCCGGCACATTATATGGCTTGAGCATGGAAACAGCATAAAACAAATGCCTTGCGTTAAGCATAAACGCTGCCAAAAAAGCACTTACCGGTTCAAAACTGCCAAGCAGCATCGTTACCGAAACGAACTCTACTGAACCTGCGAAAATAAGCAGGCTCATAAAAAACGGATATAACGGTGAAAAGCCCTTGCTCACCATTAAAAAGCCGTACGACGCCCCTAAAAAAATAAAACTTGCACCAATCGGCACAGTATATGGAAAAGCTGTTTTAAATGCTTTCATTTTAACGCTGTCCAAAGTAACACTCCCATAAAATTGCATATTTCAGCAAAAACTGCCGCTTAACCGGCGTTAAAAATGTTATAATATTTTTAAGAAAAGGTTTATTTATAATAAAACCGTTATGTTATTATTCTAATCAACCAGCAGTTTTGTGTCAAGTATAAATAACAATAGTTCATTTTATCTTACGGTCGTAAACAATAATAAATTTACAAATACTGTAAATTTAATAAGGAGGTTTTTACCATGACTACAATAAAACCTGTTCCCGGCACCGGCGGCGACCATTACATTCCTTACTCCGAACGCAGCGGCGCTGAATCAATTGTTTATTTTACCAGAGATTTATCTGCCGAAGGCCTGCTGAAAATTTTTAAATGCATCAGCGCAAATCTTACCGGCAAAACGGCAATTAAGCTGCATACCGGCGAACCTCACGGGCCTAACATTATTCCGCGCCCATGGGTTAAAAACTTAATTGAAAAGGCTTTGCCTGAAGCCGCAATAGTTGAAACCAATGCCTATTATGCAGGCGGACGTGATACCACCGAAAAACACCGCGGCACCATTGCCCTTAACGGCTGGAATTTTTGCCCGGTTGATATTATGGATGAAAACGGCACTGCAGTTTTGCCTGTTAAAAACGGCAAATGGTTTACCGAAATGCATGTTGGCAAAAACTTGCTGAATTACGATTCACTGTTTGTTTTAACCCATTTTAAAGGGCATGTTCAGGGCGGTTTTGGCGGCAGCGATAAAAATATCGGTATTGGCTGCGCCGACGGACGTGTCGGCAAAGCCATGATTCATACCACACCGGGTTCCACCAACCAATGGGATATTGCCAAAGAAGAATTTATGGAAAGAATGACGGAATCCTCCAAAGCAGTAGTTGACCATTTCGGCAAAAATATTGCTTTCGTTAATGTAATGCGCAATATGTCTGTTTCGTGCGACTGTGAAGGAACAGCTGCAGAACCTGTTGTAACGCCTAATGTCGGCATACTCGCCTCGCTTGATATTTTAGCCATTGACCAGGCAAGCGTGGACCTTATTTATGCCATGAAAGAAAGTGACCGCAAAGCGCTGGTAACACGTATGGAAACGCGCCACGGCCTGCGCCAGCTTACTTATATGAAAGAACTTGGCATGGGCAACGATAAGTATAAACTGATTGACATTGACAACGGCGACAAAGAAATTACACTTGAAGAAGCCGTAAAAGATGTTGTGCCTTTTAAAGCCGAATAATTAAAGTGATTGACTCGAAATCAATTGTACAAACCCCTTCAAAATTTTTGAAGGGGTTTTGCTTGCTTAAAGCGCGGTTTAACTTGTTATAATTTTAGTAAATAAAGATTTATTAAATTAAGCAGCAGTTGAAAGGATGAAGAAAATGGAAAAATATCAGTTTGGTTTTGGCTGCATGCGCCTTCCGCTTTTAAATGCAGATGACGTTACTTCTTTTGATTTTGCAAAAACAGAACAGCTTTTCGACGCATATTTAAATTTTGGTTTTACCTATTTTGATACCGCCTATACCTATCATGGTTACCAGTGCGAAAAAGCCGTCCGCAAAGCGCTGGTTGAGCGGCATCCGCGCAGCGCCTTTGAACTTGCCACAAAAATGCCGCTGCGTGATTTTAAAGATACAGTAGATTTGGAAACAATTTTTAACGAACAACGTACAAACTGCGGTGTTGATTACTTTGATTACTACCTTTTGCATAACATGGGCACCAATGTATATGAAAAATGCCGCAAATACGGAGCGTTTGATTTTATTGCCGCAAAATTTGAAAACAGCAACGCTTACCCGCAAAGAAAATAAACGGTAAATAAACTTAAGGCACAGCTATAATTGAACGGCTGTGCCTTTTGCGTAGCTGCATAAAAATAATAACTAAATAAAAAAGCACATTCCAACACGAAATTGAAATGTGCATTATTCTCTGGCGGAGAGGGTGGGATTCGAACCCACGGTACGTTGCCGTACATTTGATTTCGAGTCAAACACCTTCGACCACTCGGACACCTCTCCATCTTTAATTAACCAGCTGTAAATTCTATTTAAAGCCAGCTATATTATTATACTATTAATTTTACTTTTTGCCAAGTGGCATAATTATTTTTGTTTCTGCTGCTTGTTTTCCTCACGGCGCTTTTTAAAAAAATCCTTTAATACAGCGGCACATTCTTCTTCGCAAACACCGCTTGTAACTTCTACAGCATGGTTAAGGTTAGTATTGCTTACAATGTTAAAAATAGATTCCGCAGCGCCTGCTTTAAAATCCGGACACCCGTAAACAAGCCTTTTCAGGCGGCTGTTTACAATAGCCCCAGCGCACATAGGGCACGGCTCCAGCGTTACATAAAGCGTTGCGTCATTTAAACGCCAGCGTTCCAAAACAGCGCAGGCTTCAATAATGGTAATCATTTCGGCATGGGCTGTTGCATCATGCCAGGTTTCGCGCATATTATGCGCTGCTGATATAACTTCACCGTTTGCAACAAGCACCGCGCCAATAGGTATTTCTCCGCGTTCTGCGGCTTTTTTTGCTTCTTCTATGGCAAGCTGCATATAGTATTCGTCAGTTTTGGCCTGCATTTTCAAGTTCCTCCTGTGCCTGCATTAATTCTTCCCAGCGCTGCATTAACCGGTCAATTTCTGCCTGCATGGCTTCGTGTTCGGCTGCAATGTGTTTGCTGTGTTCCAAATCCACGTGGTTAGCAGGGTCTGCCATTTGTTTTTCAAGCACGCCCAGCATAGCTTCCTGTTCGCGTATGCTGAGTTCCACCTTTTGCAGCTGTTTGGCAAGTTCTTCGGGGCTGTAACGGCGCTGCGCCTTTGCCTTCTTTCCCTGTGCCGGTGCAGTTTTTTGTTCTTCTTTTACTGTTTGTACAGCAGCTTTTTTTACCGGTTCCGCAGGAACAGGTTCTGCAGCTTTACGTTTTTCCTTTTCTGCAAGGTAATATTCATAATCGCCTTTGTAATCCTGCAGGGTATGGTTTTCAATTTCCCAGATGCGCCCGGCAATTTCACCGATAAAGTAACGGTCATGGCTTACAACCAGAAGCGTGCCGTCAAAGGCCTCCAGCGCAGCTTCCAGAGTTTCGCGCGCCAGAATATCCAGATGGTTGGTAGGTTCGTCCAAAATTAAAAAATTAGCTCCGTCAAGCACCAGTTTTAACAGCACCAGCCTTGCCTTTTGTCCGCCGGACAAAGTTCCGATTTCTTTAAAAACATCATCGCCATGAAACAGCATACCGCCCAGCAAAGAGCGTGCATATCCGTCATCCATGCCGTATTCCGTTAAAAAATTATCAAGCACGGTTTGTTTTTCGTCAAGCCTTTCATAACTTTGCGAAAAATAACCGACTTTAACGCGGTTGCCTGTTTGTGCTTTGCCTTTAAGCGGCGCTATTTCGCCAAGCACGGTTTTTAAAAGCGTTGATTTACCGCTGCCGTTAGGACCGATTAAGGCTGCTTTTTCACCGCGGCGCAGCACAAGGCTGATATCTTTTACAAGCACATTATCCTTGTAGCCCACTGTTAAATCATCCAAAATCAGCACGCGCTCGGCCGATTCCGGCGCAGGCGGCAGTTTAAGCTCAAATTCTTCGTTATGCACCGGCGCTTCCATGCGTTCCAGCCTGTCAAGCTGTGACTGGCGCCCGCGTGCCATTTTACTTTTTATGCCCGCCTTAAAACGGCGGATGTAGGCTTCAGTTCTGGCAATATAATCCTGCTGGGCAGCATAGGCAGCTTCCAGCGTCGCCGTCTGTATTTCTTTCTGCGCCATGTATTTGGTGTAATTGCCTTTAAACGACTGCAGATGCCCGCCTTCCATTTCCAAAATGCGGGTAGCGACATTATCCAAAAACTTTCTGTCATGGCTGACGATTAAAAGGCCGCCCTTAAAATCCTGCAAATATTTTTCCAGCCATTCCGTCATTCGGATATCCAGATGGTTGGTAGGTTCGTCCAGAATCAGAAAATCCGGGCTTTTTACCAGCGCCGCAGCCAAAAGAATACGTGTTTTCTGCCCGCCGGAAAAATTCTGAGCCGGTTTATCCCATACTTCTTCCGTAAAGCCAAGGCCGTTTAAAACTATTTTAATGCGTGTTTCGTAATTATAACCGTCTATATATTCATAACGGCGCGTTACAGACGCATATTCATCAAGAACTTTATCAAGTTCTTCGCCCGGTTTTAAATCTGCGGCCTGTGCTTCCAGCTTTTGCAGGCGGCTGCGCATTTCAGGAATTTCAGGGCAGGAATTCATCATAAACTGCCACAGGCTGCCGCTGCCGATATTGCCGAAGCCCTGCTCCATGTAACCGACGCGCGTACCTGCTTCAAAGCGCACGCTGCCGCTGTCGCTGTATCCATTTTGCAGCAGGCAGTGCAAAAGTGTAGATTTGCCGCTGCCGTTAACACCGACAAGCCCTATTTTTTCACCTTTATCTATCATGAAGCTGACGTTTTTAAAAATTGTTTTTACTCCGAAGCTTTTTGCCAAATTATCAACAACAAGCTGCATAATACATCCTCTGTTTCCTTGTGTTCTCGAATTGCTATTATATCAAAAATTTACCTGCCTGCAAAGCAAAAAATAACACAAGCACCGCAAGATGCCTGTGTTATTGCAGGTAATTTTATTTTAGCCGTTATAGCCGTACGGATGGCTTTGATGCCACTTCCACGCCGATTTTATAATTTCTTCAACAGTGCTGTGCTGCGGCTGCCAGCCAAGCTCTGCTTTTATTTTGGCAGAACTTGCCACCAGAACGGCAGGGTCGCCGCTGCGGCGTGCTTCTTCGGTTACGGTAAAATCAATGCCGGTTACTTTTTTGGCAGTTTCAATAATCTCACGCACGCTGAAGCCTTCTTCGCTGCCAAGATTGTAAATTCTGCTTTCACCGCCGTTTACCAGATGTTTAAGCGCCAATACATGGGCAGTTGCCAAATCTTCCACATGAATGTAATCGCGCAGGCAGGTTCCGTCCGGAGTCGGATAATCCGTGCCGAAAATTGCCACTTTGTCGCGCACACCCTGGGCAGTTTTTAAAATCAATGGAATTAAATGCGTTTCCGGATGATGGTCTTCGCCGATATCCGCCGTAAGCGATGCACCGGCAGCATTAAAATAACGCAGTGCAACGTAGCGCATATCATACGCCATGGCATAATCTTTCAGCATGCCTTCAATAACAAGTTTTGTGCGCCCGTAAACATTGGTAGGCTGAGTCGGAAAATCTTCGCAAATCGGCGTTTTTTCCGGTTCGCCGTACACCGCCGCCGTTGAAGAAAATACAATATAATCTACACCGGCTTCTTTCATGGCCTGCAATAAATGCAGCGAGCCTTCCACGTTATTTACATAATATTTCGCCGGGTCGCTCATGCTTTCGCCAACAAGGCTGCTTGCCGCAAAATGAATAACGGCGTCAATTTCAAACTGCGCCATAATATGCTTTAAAAACTGCACATCACGGATATCGCCCTCCACAAGCTGCACGTCATCGCTTACGGCTTCCGGATGCCCGGTAGAAAAATTATCATATACTATGGGAGTAAAACCCTGTTCCTTTTTCAGTACATTAACAACATGCGAACCGATATAGCCGGCGCCGCCTGTAACCAAAACATTCATGCCGTTACTCCTTGTTTACATCAACAATATGTTTTAAATACTCCAGCAGCTTGCCGCGCATTTCCGGGCGTTTAAGCGCATATTCAACAGTTGCTTCAATAAAGCCCTGTTTGTCGCCCACGTCATAACGGCGCCCTTCAAAATTATAAGCATACATCGGCTGCTGTTTTGCCAAAACGCGCAGTGCGTCCGTCAACTGAATTTCGTTGCCGCGTCCTGGAGGCGTATTTTCCAGAATGTCAAAAATTTCAGGAGTAATAATGTAGCGTCCCAAAACCGCCAGGCGGGAAGGCGCTTCTTCCTGCGCAGGTTTTTCCACCATATCTTTTACGGTGTAGGTGCGTGCTTCTTCCGTCGGCACACCGTCAATAATGCCGTAGATGGATACTTTTTCCGGAGCAACTTCCTGTACGCCCAAAACGCTGAAGCCGCGGCGGTCATATACATCTATAAGCTGTTTTAAAGCAGGTTTTTCGCTGTCAACAACATCGTCGCCCAAAAGCACCGCAAACGGCTCGTCGCCGATAAAACGGCGTGCGCATAAAATAGCGTGGCCAAGTCCGCGCGGCTCTTTCTGGCGGATATAATGCAAATTAATTTCCGAAATACGGCGCACCATTTCCAGCTGTTCAAACTTGCCGGAAGCTTCAAGGCTCATTTCCAGTTCCATATTGCGGTCAAAATGGTCCTCAATGGCGCGTTTGCTCTTGCCGCTGATGATAATAATATCTTCAATGCCGGAAGCCAGTGCTTCTTCGATAATATACTGAATAGTCGGCTTATCAACTATCGGCAGCATTTCTTTCGGCGTGGCTTTGGTTGCCGGCAAAAAGCGTGTGCCAAGCCCGGCTGCCGGTATTACTGCCCTTCGTACAGGTTTAATTGTTGTCATTTTATTCGCTCCTTATGCTTCTTCGCCGCCGATAACGGCCAGAATTTCTTCGGTTTTTTCTTTCAAAAGCGCTTTGTCGCCGCGTGTTTCCACATTTAAGCGCATTACCGGTTCCGTATTGGAAACCCTTACGTTAAAGCGCCAGCTGTCATATTCAATGCTGAGCCCGTCCAGCTTGTCAATTTTGCCGTCGCCATATTTTTCTTCAATGGCGGCCAGTACGGCTTTGCTGTTTTCAACCTTGCGGTTAATTTCACCGCTGCACGGGAATTTTTCCATGCGCTCGCCGACAAGCTCCGAAAGTTTTTTGCCTTCGCAGCACATCAGTTCCGTTACCAGAAGCCACGGCAGCATACCGCTGTCGCAGTATGAAAAATCACGGAAATAATGATGGGCGCTCATTTCGCCGCCGTACACAACATCATTTAAACGCATGCACTCTTTCATAAAAGCATGCCCGCTCTTGCAGCGCACAGGCACGCCGCCTTTTTCGACAATAATTTCTTCCGTGCTCCATGTCAGCCGCGGGTCATACATAATTTTGCTGCCCGGCAGTTTCTTTAAAAAGGCCGCCGCCAAAAGGCCTACAATGTAATAGCCTTCTATAAATTTGCCCTTTTCGTCAAAAAAGAAGCAGCGGTCAAAGTCGCCGTCCCATGCGATGCCAATGTCTGCTTTTTCTGCCACTACCTTATCGGCAGTAACGGCACGGTTATGCTCTAAAAGCGGGTTTGGTACGCCGTTGGGGAAACTTCCGTCCGGAGTTTCGTTTATTTTTATAAATTCAAACGGCAGATGTTCCGCCAGTCTGGCAAGCACCGGGCCTGCGCCGCCGTTGCCGGGGTTGGCCACAATCTTTAACGGCTTAAGATTTTTTACATCAATATAGCTTAAAAGATGCTCAATATAATCGGGCATAATGTCTTTTTTTATCAGTTTGCCGCGTTCTTTGCCTGCAACAACAACATGGGGGAATTCTCCTTCTTCCGTTGCCATTCTTCCAATATCCATCAAACCGGTATCGGAAGAAACAGGCCTTGCGCCGCTGCGCACCAGTTTCATGCCGTTGTAATCGGCCGGGTTATGGCTGGCAGTTACCATAATGCCGCCATCGGTATTTAAATGCGCCGTAGCGTAATAAACCATCTCCGTACCGCACTCGCCGATATCATAAACGGTACAGCCGCCGTCACGCAGGCCATCTGCAACGGCATTCGCAAGCTCCGGCCCTGTCAGGCGGATGTCATGCCCAACAACGGCGGTTTCCGCAGCAAACATGGCTGCAAAAACACGGCCAACCCTGTAAGCCAGTTCGGCATTTACCTCACCCGGAACAATACCGCGTATATCATATGCTTTAAAAGCTTTTTTACTAAGTTCCATTTTATCTCTCCCCGTCACCATATTTTCACGATTTATATATTTTCTATTTTAAAAACAAAAATCCTGCCTGTTGCAGCAGGATTTTATTAAATTGCATAACCGTATTTGCTTAAAACATTTTCCGCAGCCGGGCCTAAAAACCAGCGTATTAACGAAAAGAACGCCTGGCAGTTGCCGCTATCGTCCGGCAGCAGGAAACTTTCTGCAAGCACATTTAAAAATTCTTCCATATCCTCGCCTGCCGCAAGGGCATTTTCTATTTCGTCCTCCAGCATCATTACGGCTTCGCGGCGCATACGCATTAAGCGCGGTGCGTTAAGGTTCAATTCGCGGATGGTATTGCGTGCCTTGCGCACCAGTTCCGGCGGGCAGGTTTCTTCATCAACAATCATGCGCCCGGTATGCGCGGCATAACGGTAAATACGCACGTCCGCCGGTATTTCCAGCGGGTTTAAAATGCGCTCATTAATAGGCTTGCCGCCTTTAGGCACATCGCAGCTGCGGTCTATTTTGCGCTTTGAAAAACGCTCCTCCGCATCTTCCACATTCGGCTGGCTGCCGCCATGGCAAACCCCCAGCAAATTCTGCCAGTCAAGGTGGTAATTATGCACGGCAAAATCCGTCTCGCTTTTGGGATAAAAATGTTCCACGCGGAAGTCGTCAACCTCGCCTTCCTCATCGGCAAAAGTAATATTAATTTCGCAGTAGGCGCAAAGCCCGTGCTGGTCTTTTAAAAGCTGTTTTTTTACTTCGCGGTAACCGCGGCGGTTTGCACGGCGGAAGCGTTCCCATGTTTCGTACGGGTTTTCTTCGGCAAACTTCCGCAGCCCTTCCGGTGCCTGCGGCGACTTAAATATTCTTTTCATGCTGCTTTCTCCTGAAGGAACGCATTCTTATATCCATATCCGCACGTAAAAGCGCCGGTTCGCGCCCTGCCGCCCATTTATCAAGGCTCTTGCGCAGTTCAAGCGCTTCGGGGCAGTCCCATTTGTCTTCCGATACCAAATCAAGATACCGTTTTAATTCTTTTACAACCGGCACGCACTGCGGCCTTGCATCTACATTCTGAATATCCTTCAGCAGCTGGTAGCTTGCCGCGCCAAGCGAAAAATCCGGCTGGTAAATATCTATCAAATCGTTGTTCCAGCGCAGCGCGCGGATTGACTGAGGCGGTACGGTTGTAAGCACCTGCGGGCTGTGCGTTGTAACAATGAACTGCACCAGCGGAAACGCCTTGCGCAAATCATATAAAACAGTCTGCTGCCAGGAAGGATGCAGGTGCATATCCACTTCATCAATAAGCACGATGCCGGGAGTTTTTAAAACAGCATTAATGCCTAAATCAGGGTTCAGCCGCACCATGCGGTAGCTTAAATCGGCAACCATGCTGATAACACTTCTTGCACCGTCGCTAAGTGCTTCTATCGGCAGAATGCCGCGCGTTTTATGTTTAAGCACCAGATTCTGCCTTACAAAGCTGTAGTCGATATCAGTCCAGCCCATGCTGCCTATACAGGTTACAATAGCCTGCTCTACGGCTTTAAAAACTTCGCGGTAAGGGTTTTTCTCAGTTAAATGTTTTTCGGCAATAATTCTTTCTATCTCTACCGCGCTCATAATGGCGTATTTTACCCAATGCCCAAAATTAGCGTAAGATGACGTCGATTCCAGGCAATCCATATAGCCGCTGCTGCGCTCCAAATCAATATTTTTAATAGTATTGCGCAGCTTGCTGTCCTTCCAGATACGCCCAGTTCCATAAAAAGCAATTACCGGCAGCACAACTTCGTTGTCGTCTTTCGCGCGCAGGGCTTCCACCATACGCTTGCCGTAGCTGCTCAGCATTTTGGCATGCTGCATAGTGGTGCGCCCCTTGGCGTTGTTCAGCTCACGCTGCCATTTTATATGCCTGCCTTCAACATCGCCTTCCGCGCCAATAACAACCGGATACTGGCTTTTCATACGCAAAATTTCCAGCTGGCTTTTACTTGCCGTTTCCACAGTCTGGCGCACATCAGTTTCGTGAATATTACGCGCCTTACCGTCCGAAAAGCAGGACAAATACGGCCCCATGGCTATGGCAACCGCATCAAGAATAGCAGTTTTGCCCTGTCCGTTTTCGGCTACAATAACCGTAAGCTCTTTGTCAAAATCAATCTCAAATTTATCGTAACAGCGGAAATTTTCAAGATAAAGTTTGGTAATATACACTACTTTCACCCCGCAGCCTTTTATTATTTACTTTTATTGTACCACATCCGCGTAAAAAATTCCTTTTGGCAAAACAAATAAAAAATCCGCAGCTGCAAAGATTACAACTGCGGAAAATTTAAGTTTTAATTTTTACCCGGTTTAACGGCCACACTGTACAAAATGCCAAGCACCAGCCCGACAATTGAAGGAACAAACCAGCCAAAACCGGCGCTGTAAAACGGTATTACGTCCTTAAAAAGCGCTTCTGCCGTTTTCATCGGCACACCTGCTGCATTCAGGCCGTCAATAATGGCAAAAACTATCGTAAACGCCAGCGTTGAGCGGTACACGCATGCACGCTTAACGGGCATAAAGGCCATCATTACCAATACAATAACAATAGGATAAAGCAGGCATAACACCGGCACCGACAAGGAAATTATTTTGGTTAAGCCAACGTTGGATACCGCAAAGCTGAAGATGCAGATAATGGCAGCTATGCGCTGATACTGCATTTTGTATTTCAGCACCTGTTCCAGATAGGAACCTGCCGATACCGTAAGGCCAATGCTTGTTGTAAGGCAGGCAAAGAAAATCATCAGGCATAAAACCACATTGCCGGCAGTGCCCATGTAATAATTGGCAATGCTCGAAAGCGCTATTGCGCCGTTATCGGATACGCCAAACACAGACACGCTTGTTGCGCCGGTATAAGTAAGCGAAACATAAATTGCCGCTAAAAGCACAGCCGCAATAATGCCGGCCATAATGCAGGTACGGGTCAGCACGCTGCCTTCGGAAATGCCGCGCACTTTAATGGAATCAATAACAACCGTGCCGAACAGCATCGTTGCCAAAAGGTCCATTGTATAATAGCCTTCCTGAAAGCCCTTCAAGTACGGCATGGAAGCATAATACCCGCCGGCCTGCTGAGGTTCGCCCATCGGATTCATAAATACCTGTACAACCAGAATGGCAATGCTGATTAAAAGCAGCGGCGTTAAAATTTTGCCCACCCAGTCTACAATTTTGGAAGGATTAACGGAAAGAAAATACGTTACCACAAAAAAGAACAGCGAATACAATGCCAGTCCCAAATCATAATTTTCTGCGGAAATAAACGGAAGAATGCCTACGTCAAAAGAAACAGCACCCGTACGCGGAATTGCAAAAAACGGCCCGATTGTAAGCACCGTTACAACAATAAGTGCCTTGGCAAATTTGGGATGTACCGGCAAAGCCAGTGCTTCCGGATTGGAAGCGCGCAAAAGGCCAATGGCAATAATGCCCAAAAGCGGAATGCCTACACCGGTTGTACAAAAACCGGCCGCTGCCGGCAAAAAGTTAACGCCTGCCGACTGGCCAAGCGCCGGCGGAAAAATTAAATTGCCAGCACCGAAGAACGAAGCAAAAAGCATCAGGCCGATTGGCAATATTTCCATAAAAGTAAGTTTTTGTTTCATAAGGTCTCCAATTTTTCAAAAATTAAGGCTGCATTTTAAAGCAGCCTTAATTTATTTTATTGTCAAACTGCATCAATCAATAAGTAAACGGTAATATTTCTTTTTGCCTTTGCGTACCAACAGGCTCTTATCGGCGTCAAACATTTCCGGGCTGAGCTGCATTTCCGCATCGCTTACAGCAGTATCGCCAATATACAGGCCGCCCTGCTGCACCATCTGGCGCGCTTCGCGTTTGCTGGAAAATACCTTTGCTGCCGTAAGCACGTCTATCAGCTTGGCATTTGCCTGTTCTGCCGTCAGGTTAACGGTAGGCACATCAGTCATGGCACCGCCGCCGCCGAACAACGCTTCCGCAGCCTGTTTGGCTTTTTCGGCTTCTTCTTCGCCATGAACAAGTTTGGTAACTTCATAGGCAAGAACTTTTTTAGCCTCGTTAATTGCGGAATCTTTCAGGCTGCCAAGGCGGCGCACTTCGTCCATGGGTAAAAATGTTAAAAGTGCCAAGCAATTTTCCACGTCGCTGTCGTCAACATTACGCCAGTACTGGTAAAAATCATACGGAGATGTTTTTTCCGGGTCGAGCCATAAAGCGCCTTTTTCCGTTTTGCCCATTTTTCTGCCGTCGCTTGTAGTTAAAAGCTTGCAGGTCATGCAGAAAGCAGGTTTCTGTTCCTTGCGGCGGATAAGTTCCACACCGGCCAGCATGTTGGACCACTGGTCATCGCCGCCCATTTCCATTATGCAGCCGTATTTTTTGTTCAGTGTCCAGAAATCATAAGCCTGCATAATCATATAGTTAAATTCAAAGAAGGACAACCCGCGCTCCAGGCGTTTTTTAAAGCATTCTGCCGTCAGCATTCTGTTAACGGAAAAATGTACGCCAACTTCACGCAGAAGTTTAATGTAATTAAGGTCAAGCAGCCAGTCGGCATTATTAACCATTATTGCCTTATCATCCGAAAAATCAATAAAGCGTGACATTTGCTTTTTAAAGCAGGCAATGTTATGGGCAATAAATTCCGGCGTAAGCATTTTGCGCATTTCATCCTTACCGCTCGGGTCGCCAACCATGCCGGTACCGCCGCCCAAAAGCACAATCGGGCGGTGCCCTGCTTTCTGCATATGGCTCATTGCCATTAAAGCAATAAAGTGGCCAACATGCAGGCTGTCAGCTGTCGGGTCAAAGCCAATATAAAACGTGATTTTCTCCTTTTCAAGAAGTTCACGGATTTCTTCTTCATGCGAAACCTGTTTTAAAAAGCCGCGTTCAGCAAGAACGTCATAAACAGACATCAATCTACCTCCAGTCTAAATATATAAAAAATCGCATTAAGCCATAATATGTATTATACAACTTAATGCGTTTATTGGCAAATTTTATAAAGAAGAAGTGCAGTGCGGGCAGCGTGTAGCGTCATCAGCCACGGGCTGGCGGCAGTAAGGGCACAGACGCGGAGCCGGTGCCGGTGCGGCTTTTGGCCTGAAACGGTTAATTTGTTTTACAACAATAAAAACAGCCAAAGCAATTATTAAAAAGTTAATTACGGTATTAATAAATACACCGTACGAAAGAACGGCAGCGCCTGCATCCGCAGCAGCCTTAAGCGAAGGATAATCCTTCCCGTCCAGCGCTATGAATAAATTGGAAAAATCTATCCTGCCTATAAGCATGCCGAGCGGCGGCATAATTATATTATTTACCAGCGACGTTGTAATCTGCCCAAACGCTCCGCCTATTACAACACCTATTGCCATATCCATAACATTCCCGCGCATGGCAAAATCTTTAAACTCGTTTAAAAAACTCATTACATCAACTCCAGCTTTAAATTTTAGATGTAATATTTTATCTTATTTCAGATAAATTTGTCAAATTCCATGCTCTTGACTACGTTAAAACAATAAACTATAATTAATTAGTAAAGCAAAAGGAGGAAGAACAATGAGAGATGATCTGGTAGTACCGGGCGAACATGAAGAAGATTTTGTTTTGGCAAGGGATGCCAAAGTTGTTACCGTTCCCTTTTCGCCTTTGGAATTACGTATGTCTAAAGAAAAACCGTACCTTATGGAAGGGCTTGCCAAATTAAGGGAAAAGCTCGGCGAAGATGATTTTAAACGTCTTATCAGCAAGGTACACAATATAAACCTCAGCGGCGACAGAATTATGATTGTTGCCGAAAGCGAGCTGCACCGCACAAATATTGAACGCGAATGCCTGCCGCATATTGCCGAAGCATTCAACGTAAAATTCATCCGCGTTGTAGTTGAAGGTTAAAATTTTTTAAAAAAAGTATTGACATTTTCTCACTTATTATCTATAATACATTTTGTTGCAGTAATTAGCACACTGTCGGGGCGTGGCGCAGTTTGGTAGCGCGCTTGTTTCGGGTACAAGAGGCCGTGAGTTCGAATCTCGCCGCCCCGACCAACTAAAAAATTTAGAGCCGTTTTATAACGGCTCTTTTTTCATTTTATTAATTGTAATTATGTACTCATTCATTCTTACTTTTAAAATTAACATTTTAGACTTCAAATAATTTCACAAAAATATTGCATTAGCATACTTTAGTAGTATAATATTTTCAGGACTAAAAGTTTTTATTTAGGAGGGTCTTTCTTGAATAATAAATTTAAAAAAATTGTTGCCGTACTGGCGGCGCTTGCAATTTTAACAAGCGGCTGGTATTTTTTTTACTGGCTGAAAACACCGCAGCATTCCATTGCGCTTATAGCCGATGCAGTACGCCAGCATGATTTAAAAACTTTTGAAAAGCATGTCGATATGGACAATCTGTACAGCAAAGCCTATGACGATGTTGTTGCAGTTACCTTCGGTTCCGATAAGAATGCCAATCCAATTATTGTTGCTATTGTAAAAGGCATTAAGGGCCTTGCCGTACCGCTTTTAACAAGCGAAACCCGCAGTTATATCGTTCACGGCGACAAACCCGAAGGCGACGCCGAAGTGCAGAAATCAATTCCCGCCGGTAACGAAAACGGAGCGGAAATTGTAGATAATTTAAAAAGCCGTACCGGTTTTGGCTCCTTAAAATATGAAGGGGTTGAAAATACCGAAACCGAAGGCGAAAATGCAATTGTAAGCATTAAACTGCATGACGAAAAATTAAGCAAAAATTTTATTTTAAAAATTAAAATGCAGCAGCTTGATGACGGTTTGTGGCGTTTACTGGAAATAACCAATTTGCAGGATTTTATGAAAGAACGCGAAGAAGCGGTTAAGGCAAAGCTTGCTGAATTAAACAAGCCGATTGCCGGACAGATTGACGCCAACGTTAAACTTGATAAAAAACTGCTGCAAATTACTTCCGTACACTATTCGGCCATTATCCGCATGCTTGAAACCGAAGTAAACCTTACCAACACCTCCGGCAAAAACGTTAATTATATAGCCGGTATGCTGGAGCTTTACGGTGATGACGGCAAAATTTTTTACAGCGGCAGTTTTGCCAGCAACGCTGTTTTAAGAAACGGCAGCAGCAAATTATATAAATTTGATTTTGAACTTAACCCATATGTAAAAGAAGATGCCGCAGTTATCAGCAGCGATTTAAGCAAAGTAAAATGGAACGCTTATTTAACAAATGTAGCTTTTGACGACGGTTCATCGTTTGATTACTTAACTGAGCTGCCAAAATAAACTAAAAACACGAAGCATTAATCTACTTCGTGTTTTTTATTGCCTTTATTGCTTTATGCTTTAACTTCCGCAGGCATCGGTTCTCCGTTTAATCCTGCCAAAATATTTTCTGCTGCCAGCTTTGCCATAGCATCGCGCGTTTCAACTGTTGAACTTGCAATATGCGGCGTAACCGTAATATTATCAAGCGTAAGCAGTTTATGCGTACCGGGCAATGGTTCGGGGTCGGTAACATCAAGCGCGGCATAAGCAATATGCCCGCTGCTCAGCGCATCATAAAGCGCTTCCGTATCCACAATTTTGCCTCTGGCAATATTAATAAAACGCGCACCCTGCTTCATTGCTTCAAACTGCTTTTTGCCAAACATGCCTTCCGTTTCATTGGTAAGCGGCACTGTAACCAGTACAAAATCAGATGTTTGCAGCAATTCTTCAAAGCTTACATACGCAGCACCCAATGCGGCATCATCACTGCGGCGGTGCCGGTTATGGTAAATAACGCGCATATCGCTTGCCAAAGCGCGTTTTACCACCCTGCTGCCTATATCGCCCATGCCTACAATACCCAAAGTTTTGCCTGCAAGGTCCACGCCAAAGCCAAGGCCCTTGCGTTCACCCCATTTGCCGCTTGCAACATGCTGCCAGCCGCGCGCTATTTTGCGCGCACTGTCAATTATAAGCCCGTAAGCCAAATCTGCCACGGCAGGAGAAAGCACGCGCGGAGTATTGCCAACACGTATGCCGCGGGCATTGCATTCCGCAACGTCAATATTATCGTAACCCACAGAAGCCTGTGCGATTACTTTTAAATTAGGCGCTTTATCAAGCAATGCGCCGTTGATTTTTATATTGCCAATAGAATATAAAGCATCTGCCTGTGCCAGCCAGCCGTCAAAAATATCTGCCGGAGTGCGGCCGCTTTCCTTCCACGCCAAAAGATTGGTATTGGCGTCAAGCATGTCATACGCCGTTTTACGCAGTTTACCGCTGGTAACAACAGTCATGTTTTTTAATTCTGCCATACTTTCACGTCCCTTACTTATTTAAAGGCACAATCTCCAGCCAGTAGTTATCCGGGTCGGTAATAAAATAAATGCCCATTGCCGGATTTTCATAAACAATGCAGCCCATTTCTTTATGTTTGGCATGTGCAGCTTCGTAATCATCAACGCCAAAAGCGAGATGGAATTCGTTTTCGCCTAAGTTATAGGATTCTTTGCGGTCACGCAGCCAGGTCAGCTCAAGCTGATGCGGAGTCTGCCCGTCGCCAAGGTACACAAGAATAAAGCTGCCGTCCTCTGCATTTATTCTTTTAACTTCTTTCAGCCCAAGCGCTTTTTCATAAAACTCCAGGCTTTTTTCTAAATCGAGCACATTAAAATTATTGTGTATAAACTTAAAATTCATTATACCCTCCTCAAGTATTTAAAAAGATTTGTTTTACAAGCAGTATCGCCATCGCCGCTGCCGCAACAACCTTGCCTATAATCGCAATAAATTGCAGCTTTGCCGCCTTCCACGCCAGTTCAAACGCATCGTCGCAGTCCATCGTTTGCGAATACTCGTAAACAAACGCCATTACAAACGAACCCATAGCGCCGCCGAGCACGCTGCCGAACACAGGGAACACGCCCGTGCCGAGCACTGCACCGATAAACGTGCCGATGCCGATAAGCCCTACCACGCTCCACGGCAATTTATGCCTGCGGATACCGAAAAACGATACTATAAATTCCCATAATTCACCAAAAACATAAATCAGCACCAATGCAGACAAAATACGTCCGTCAAAATATTTTGCTTCATCAAAACAGGCAAATCCTATCCCTGCCAAAAGCATCAGCGTATTGCCGGGCAGCCCAACCAGAGTTAAAAGCGGCCCCACGATAACGATAAAGGCTGCTGCCAATGCTTCCAAGAAATATTCCATACCCTGCCTCCTTATGTTAATTACTGCCAATATTATAACATAATCCGCACTGCTTTATTTGTAACTTTTGTGAATTATTGTTTTTAATCTGCCAAAATGATAAAATATTTATAAATAAACTTGTTAAAAGGAGCTTATATGGAACAAATTATTGAAATTTTAACGCCGTGGGCAAAGCCGTTTCTGGTTTTCTGCGGTTTTATGCTGATAAGATATCTTTACCGTACCGTAATTCTCCGCTTTTTGCAGCTTTTAAACAACAAAATGTCTTTTGAGTACGGCGGCGATATTCTAGATGCTTTCGCCAAACCGATACATATTTTTCTTTTTATCCTAGGCGTTTATGCTGCCTTAAACTGCTCGCCCATTACTTTTGTTACCGACCATCCGGCCATTGATAAATTCCTGCGCAGCAGCTTTATTATTGCCATCTTTTGGGGCATTTATAATATCAGCGACATTACGCACGGCATTGCGCTTAAAATTTTAACACGCGCCGAAATTAATATCGAAGATTCTCTTGCCAACATTCTTTCTACAATGTTCCGCATTTTAATTGTTGTTATCGCCACCTTAATGATTGCCAAGGAATGGAATTACGACATGAGCGGCCTTCTGGCAAGTTTAAGTATCGGCTCTTTAGCACTTGCCTTTGCTGCCAAAGATGCTTTGGCTAATGTATTCGGCAGCTTTGTAATTATTGTCGACAAACCCTTTAAAGTAGGCGACTGGATTTCGGCCAACGGCGTGGAAGGCACCGTTGAAAAAATTACCTTCCGCAGCACCTGCATACGCACTTTTCCGCAGGAACTTGTGTATGTTCCAAACTCACTGCTTTCCAACACGCCAATTATTAACTACACCAAGCGCGAAAAACGCCGCATTGAGTTTTTGCTGGGTGTTACCTACGATACAACGCATGACCAGATGCAAAAACTGGTAGAAAATATACGCACCTACCTTACAAACAGTGAGCTTGTTTACAGCGACACGGTTATGGTTTACTTCCGCGATTATGCAGACAGCAGCCTGAACATTTTTATTGTATGTTACACCAAAGCCAGCGATACCAAAGGATTTTTGGCTGCCCGCGAGCAGATTAACCTTGATATTATGAAAATACTGGAAGAAAACGGCGCTTCCTGTGCTTTCCCGAGCACCAGTGTTTATTTTGAAACGCCGCTTAAAAGTGAAACCAAAAACAACTGAATACAAAAATAAAAAGGCAGCTTAAAAAGCTGCCTTTTTATTTTTGTGCGTCATTGCTTCTCTGAAACATTTAAAAATCATTTTAAGCGTATCCGAAATTAATTTTTATCTCCGAACAAGTCATTTTCATTTTGTTCGGGTATCTTCAAATCTGTTTCAAAACTTTCTGCCTCATAAAGTTTTTTATTAATTACACGGCTGCGGCGTTCAGCAGCTTCAATATGCCCGCTTGCTTCCTGCAATTTTTTGCGCGTTTTGTCAAGCAGCGCTGCAAACACGGCAAAATCCTGCTTAACACCTGCAATAATGCGCCATACTTCACCGGTACGTTTTTCTATGGCCAAAGTGCGGAAACCAACCTGCAAGCTGTTTAAAAGCGCCGCAAGAGTTGTAGGCCCTGCAACACAAACACGGTATTTGCGCTGCAGTTCTTCCAGCAGCCCGGTAATGTTTACCGCTTCAGCAAAAAGCCCTTCTGTCGGCAGATACATAACCGCAAAATCAGTGCTGTAAGGTGGGCAGATATATTTACTGTTAATATCGGCAGCTTCGCTTTTAAAACGTTTTTCAAGCTGCTTTAACGCTGTTTCCGCCGCTGCGGCATCGGCATTTTCACGCGCCGCCAAAAGCCTCTGGTAATCTTCCTGCGGAAACTTGGCATCCACCGGCACCCATACGGTCTGTTCGCTTTTTCCCGGCAATTTAAGGGCAAATTCAACCCGCTCGGAAGCGCCCGGCTTTACGGCAACATTTTCGGCATACTGCTCCGGCGCCAGCATATCCTGCAAAAGTATTTTCAGCTGCATTTCGCCCCAGATGCCGCGGTTTTTAACATTGCTTAAAATGCGTTTCAAATCGCCTATTCCGCCGGCAAGGCTCTGCATTTCACCAAGCCCGCGGTGTACTTCTTCAAGCCTGCGGCTTACAAGGCTGAAGCTTTCGCCAAGCCTGCGTTCCAAAGTAGAATTTAACTTTTCATCTACAATAATACGTATCTGCTCTAAATTTTTTTCGGTGCTCTCGCCTATTCTGTCAAAACGCTTGTCCAGCTGCTCCGACAAGCGGTCTGCCGCAGACTGGTTTTCCATACGCGCCGCACGGGCAAGAGTTGCCTGTTCGCTGCGCAAATCGCGCAGGCCTTCATACATGCGCCGTTCGGTTGCCTCAAAATGCCGCACAAGTTCAGCAAGGTCTTTTTCATCAACAGCACCGGCACGGCTGCGGTACAGCATAAAAATTACCGCCAGCTGTAAAATTATTATAAACACAAGTATTATTACAGTAAAATCCATAACGCACCTGCCTTTTTGCAATCTTAATTTATAATACACTATTTTATTATACTGTGCCAGCATAATTTCGTGCCCTGTTTTTACATCAAAACTATTTTTTATCTTTTTTTACAAAATTTTATACTGCCCGGCAGGATTTTATATTTATTTAGCGAAGTTATAATCAATCAAGCGATTGATTAATCTGATTCCATTTTCGGGAGGATTGTTATAAATGAAAAATTTTATGGAAAACCTGCACTTAACCAAAAAACAGTGGTATTATCTTGGCGCAGTTTTGGGCGTTTGTTTAATTTATTTTGCTTTTACTCATTTTAAAGGCAGCGAAGCTCCGCAAAAAACAATTCCTTATGTGCGCACGGTTACGGTAGGAACACAAACCAGCAGCAATTATGATGTTTACCCGGGTGAAGTACGCGGTCGTTATGAAAGTAATCTTGCTTTTCAGGTTACCGGCAAAATAATCAGGCGTCAGGCCAACCTTGGCGATACCGTAAAAGCCGGTGATGTTTTAATGGAAATCGACCCGCGCGATGTTAATGAAAGTGTTAATTCCGCAAGAGCCGCCGTAAGCGCAGCTTCGGCAAACTTTCTGCTTGCATCTGATAACGCCCAGCGTTACAGAACTTTATATACGCAGGGCGCCGTAAGCAAAGCAACGCTTGACCAGTACAACACCCAGCTTGAAGCGCAGCAGGCGGCGTTAAATCAGGCCAAAGCACAATATCAGGCGGCACTGAACCAGCTTAATTACACGCGCTTAACAAGCGACCACGACGGTGTTATATCCTCCGTTACCGGCGAAGTCGGGCAGGTTGCTGCTGCCGGTACGCCTGTAATAACCGTTGTGCAGTCCGGCGAAAAAGAAGTGCATATCTATATTCCCGAAAATAAACTTGCTTCAATTCACCCCGGCCAGAGCGCAGTTATAGATTTCTGGGCGCTGCAAAACGTTACTGCCGAAGGGCATATAAGGGAAATTGCGCCGATGGCTGACCCTGTCACCCGTACTTACGAGGTAAAAGTAAGCATTAACAATATGCCGCCGCAGGCAAAGCTCGGCATGACGGCCAAAGTAAGCTTCACCGGCGGCACTTCTGATATTGTAACTCTCCCGAAATCTGCAATTTACCAAACCGAAAACACGCCTCAGGTATGGATAGTAAAAGATAACCATGTAACCCTTGTACCGGTAGAAATTGCCGGTTACGAAAACAACAGCGTTAAAATTAAAAACGGCCTGCAAAAAGGCGACATAGTAGTAACAGGCGGTACAACAAAATTATCTGCCAATCAGGAAGTGCGGCTGGAAGGTGAGGAATAATGAAAAACGGCAATCTCGCTTCATGGTCTATTGAACATAAACAGATAATTTACTTTTTCATGTTTCTTTGCCTTGTTGCCGGCATTTATTCCTATAACATTCTCGGCCGCTCGGAAGACCCGGTATATACGGTTAAGCAAATGGTTATATCGGCTGCATGGCCCGGCGCAACAGCCAAAGAAATGGAAATGCAGGTTACAGATAAAATTGAAAAAGAAGCCCAGACCCTGCCGGATATTGATTACGTTACAAGTTATTCGCGCCCGGGGCAGTGCGTTGTTAACGTTTACCTTAAAGAGCATGTTCCAACCGATAAGGTACGCAGCCACTGGCTGGAACTGCGCAATATTGTAAACGATATTAAAACAGACCTGCCGGAAGGCGTTTACGGGCCTTATTTTAACGACCGTTTCGACGATGTATACGGCAATATATACGCAATCACCTCCGAAAGCTTTGGTTACGAGGATATGCGTAAAGAAGCCGAAGAAATTAAACGTATTTTTTACACCGTGCCCGACGTAAAAAAAGTTGAACTTATCGGCGTGCAGCCGGAAAAAATTTATCTGGAAGTATCCAACGATAAACTTTCACAGCTTGGCATTTCGCTTGATACGCTTGCTAGCGCCATAAAATCGCAGTCTGCAGTTGTACCCGCCGGTATGGCAGAAAGCACAGACAACAATGTTTACCTGCGCCTTACCGGTTTGCCGGATACACTGAAGGAAATCGGCAGCATCCCGGTTAATGCCAACGGGCGCATTTTCCGCCTTGATGACATTGCCAAAGTCACCCGCGGTTATGCCGACCCTCCCGAACCCAAAATTTATTTTAACGGACAGCCTGCCATAGGCATTTCCATTTCCATGGAAGACGGCGGCAACAATATCCGCCTGGGCGAGAACCTTGCCAAAACCGTAGCGCAAATAGAAAGCAGGCTGCCGCTGGGCTTTGAACTGCACCAGGTAGCCAATCAGCCGGAAGTTGTTAAAAACTCTATCGATGAATTTACCCAAAGCTTAAAGGAAGCCGTTATTATAGTTCTGGCAGTAAGCCTGTTCAGCCTTGGCAAACGCTGCGGCTATGTTATTTCCGTATGTATTCCGCTTGTGCTGCTCGGCACTTTTATCGGCATGTACGCACTTGGCATCGACCTTCACAAAGTATCGCTCGGGGCTTTAATTGTGGCCCTTGGCATGCTGGTTGATGATGCCATTGTTGTTGTGGAACTGATGGAAATAAAACTCGCCGAAGGCTGGGAACGCAAACGCGCGGCGGCTTATGCTTTTGAAACCTGCGCTTTTCCGCTTTTAACCGGTACAATTATAACCTGCGTAGGTTTTACGCCGATATATTTTTCACGCGGCAGCGTTGGCGAATTTGCAGGCAGCCTGTTTACCGTTATCAGCCTGGCACTGATGCTTTCATGGGTTGTATCGGCAACGGTAGCTCCTGTATTGGGCTACGAATGGGTTCACCCGAAAAAAATTGCCGAAGGCAGCGCATATACAACTCCGTTTTACCAAAAATTCCGCAGCCTGCTTACATGGTCGCTGGCGCACCGTTTAACGGTAATTGCCGTAACCATAGGCATTTTCTTCGGCTCGCTCTTTTTAAGCAAATTCATCAACAAAGAGTTCTTTCCTCCTTCCGTACGCCCGGAACTTTTAACCGAACTTAACCTGCCGGAAGGCACGAGCATTAAAACAACCGAAGAAATTGCCCTTAAAATTACATCCGAAATTAAAGATGACCCCGATATTGCAAGTGTAGCTACCTATATCGGCGAAAGCGCACCGCGTTTTGTGCTTGTTGCAGAGCCCGTACAGCCGCGCGAAAATTACGCACAACTTGTCATTCTGGCCAAAGACGTAAAAGCCAAAGAACGTGTTTCGCAAAAAGTTTCCGCACTTATTAACCAAAAATATCCGGAGGTTTTAACTTACAGCAAATCCATCTCCCTTGGGCCTCCGTCCGAATATCCGGTTATGCTGCGCGTTTCCGCACCGACGGATGAGCTTGCCAAAAGGTATGCACAAAAAGTACGCGAAGAAATGGAAAAACACCCGGCCGTTATCATGACCAGATTTAACTGGATGGAAAAAACGGGCGCGTTAAAAGTAGAAATTGACAACGACAAGCTGCGCCAGATGGGTATTGACCGCCAGACTGTATCCATGGCCTTGCAGGCAGAACTTTCCGGCTATACCGTAGCACAGTATTACGAAGGCGACCAGGCTATTGATATCGTTTTCCGCCTGCCTGAAAGCGACCGCGAAAAACTTTCTGATTTAAGGATGCTGACCATACCGACGCCTGGAGGCAGCGTATCTTTAGAACAGGTTGCAAACATCAGCTACGAAGCCGAAGACAATATGATCTGGCGGCGCAACCTTTTGCCGACAGTTACTGTTAATGCCGGTATCAGCGAAGGCTATACCGATAACGATGTTGCCCAGCAAATTTATGATTCTCTTGCGCCTCTGCGCGAAAAACTTCCGCCGGGTGTTGCTATTGATATCGGCGGGCCTTTGGAAAACAGCAATAAAGCACTTAACTATTTAATAGAACCTGTGCCTGCCATGTTTATCGTTATGATAATCCTGCTGATTATGCAGCTTAAAGATGTGCGCAAAATGATTGTAATTGCCTGCACGGCGCCAATGGGCGTTATAGGCGTTATGATTGGCCTTTTGCTGTTCGGTTCATCGCTTGGTTTTTTAGCGGAACTTGGTATTTTGGCACTGACGGGCATTATCATACGCAATTCGGTTGTGCTGCTCGACCAGATTGACCAGCATCTCGAAGCAGGCATGCCGCCTTATGAAGCAGTTTTGGAATCCGCCATAGTTCGTTTCCGCCCCATTATGCTCGCGGCTCTTACAACGGTGCTTGGCCTTGTGCCGATGTTTACCAATCCGTTTTGGGAATCCATGGCAGTAGCCATTGCCTGCGGGCTGACTGGGGCAACCCTGCTGACGCTTGTTGTGCTGCCTGTAATTTATTCTTTAATGTTTAAAATAACAAAGCCCTAAAATTATAAAGGAGCACTGTACTTATAAGGTATAGTGCTCCTGTTTTATTATCAGTATCATAAAAAGCAAAACAGCCTGTACTGTAAAGCAATAAACAAAAACTGCGGCGGCTAAAATAATTACGCTTTATGCCGCAAGGTCAGCTGCGAAGCCTGACCGTTAACGGAGGAGCCGCAGCATTTTTGTATTGCTGAAACAGTATTGGCTGTTTTGCTGCTATTCAGTTATAAAATAATTAACCTGTCATTTATTTTCCGGCAAAGCAGCCAGTGCACGCATGGCAAGGGCATACCCCATGAAGCCGAGCCCGCAAATCTGCCCCAGGCAGGCAGGGGCTGTTACAGATTTATGGCGGAACTCCTCACGCGCATGCACATTGCTTAAATGCACCTCAATAGCTGGCAGAGCCACTCCTTTTAAGGCATCCAAAATTGCCACGCTGTAATGGGTATATGCGGCAGGGTTAATAACAATGCCGTCATATTTTCCATATGCGTCCTGAATAAAGCCTACCAGCTCACCTTCGTAATTGCTCTGGCAGATTTTAACGTTAACCCCGATTTCTTCTGCCTGCTGCAAAATAAAAGCACACAAATCGGCATAATCCTTGGCGCCATATACGTTTTTTTCGCGGATGCCCAGCAAATTGATGTTAGGCCCGTTAATTACCAAAATATTTTTCATTTTTTCATCTCCCCGGCAATTTTTACAAGCTGGCTCAACACATTTTCTATGCTGTCTGCATTTTTTACAATGTAAGCGGCATATTTTCTGTAAAGTTCTATTCTTTCATCATAAAGCTCATAAACACGCTGCGTTCCGGCAGCCAAAAGCGGCCGCGTTTTAATTTCAACATCATTTACAATAGCGTCCGCCGGGCGGTCTATAAAAACTATAATGCCGTTTTTGGCATAAGCAGCCATACTTGCCTCTTTTTTTACAACCCCGCCGCCTGCCGCAATAACGCAGTTTTCTTTACACGCCAAAAATTCAGCAGTCCGCTGCTCAGCTTCGCGGAAAACGTCTTCGCCCTGGGCAAAAAACTCTTTAATGCTGTAAGGCTCCCGCTGCTCCAAAACGTCGTCGGCGTCATAAAATTCCATTTTAAGCTTTGCTGCCAAAAGTTTGCCCAGCGTTGTTTTTCCGCAGCCGGGCATACCAATTAAAACTATATTTTTCATTATTTTTCTGCCAGCCTCTGCATAATTTTTACTGCCAAATCAGTACCAAGTTTGCGCTGCTGCCAAATTTCCTGCGCTGCCACGGCCTGCGCCGCCAGCATTAAAAGCCCGTTTACGGCTGTTTTTCCACAGGAGCGTGCCATACGCAAAAACTCTGTTTCAGCAGGGTTATAAATTAAATCTGCCGCTGCGCCGAAATTTTTAATAACCGCTTCCGTTACGGGGCTTACCCCTGTTTTGGGGTACATTCCCACCGGCGTACAGTTAATAATAATATCGCCTGCTTCTCCGGCAAGTTCCTCATAACTCAAACAACGTGTTTTGATATTTCCGCAGATTTCTACAACCTGCTGCGGAATTGCCTGCGGATTTCTTGACACCAGCAAAATTTCCTTTGCACTGCTTTTTGCAAGGTACTGCACCACTGCGCGTGAAGCGCCGCCAATGCCAAGCACGGCTGCTTTTTTGCCTTCTGCTTTAATGCCGTAATATTCCAGCATCATGCCAAAGCCGAGCCAGTCGGTATTATATCCGCAGCTTTTGCCGTTACTAAAGCTAATGGTATTTACGGCGCCAATAGCTGCTGCTTCAGCAGAGATACTGTCAAGGAACGGAATAACTTCTATTTTATGCGGAATAGTTACATTAACGCCTGTATAGCTTTGCGCCAGTTCCGGCACAGCTGTTTTTAATGCTTCTGCCGGAAGTTCCAGCAATTTATAATCCGCATCAATGCCAACTTCTTCAAAAATCATTCCGTGTATTTGCGGCGACAGGCTGTGCCCGAGTTTTGCCCCCAATAAGCCAAAATGCTGCATCACTATCTCTCCCGTCCCATATCACTGCGGTAGTTGCCTAAAATTTTAAAATAAGCGCAGTTATCTTTCAGCATACGCACTGTTTCCTGCACATTGGTATCGGCAAGGTTGCCCACCAAATCAATATGGAAGAAATATTCCCACGACTTGCCCTCAATCGGGCGTGATTCCAAATTGGTAAGGTTTAAGCCGCTATGGTAAAAATACCCCAATACACGGTACAGCGAGCCCGGCTCATGCTTAACTGCTATTACAAGCGTAATTTTATCGGCATCGGCACTGTGCTCCGCCTCATTGGCAATGATGATAAAACGCGTGGTATTATTGCCGTTATAGTTAATATTGGCAGCCAAAATCTCCAAGCCGTACAACTCGGCAGCCTGTTTGCCTGCAACGGCTGCTTTATGAAGGCTGCCGCTTTCTTTAACGGCTTCTGCACTTTTAGACGTGCTGTAATACGGAATTAATTTCATCTGCGGATATTCCGCAAAAAAATCCTTGCACTGGGCAAACCCCTGCGGGTGTGAATACACCTCGGTAATTCCACTGAGAACAGCCCCCGGCAAAGCCATTAAATTATGCTCTATCTTCACGCATTTTTCACCGGCAATATGGCAGTCATAGCGGCGCACAAGGTCATAAACTTCCGTAATGCCGCCGGTAGAAGAATTTTCAACCGGCAAAACGCCATAACGGATTTCGCCGTTTTTTACGGCTTTTACCACGTCTTCAAACACGGAATAGTAATGCCGGTTAATATTCTTTCCCGCAAAATATTCTTCCATAGCTTTATGGCTGTAAGAACCTTCCACGCCAAAGCAGCCTACTTCAAGCGGCACTGTTTCTACAGGTTCAGCACTTATCTGCTTTTCTTCCATTTTGCGGGCAATGGCCATAATTTCTTCCATCAATCCGGCTACTGCCGGAGCATAATTTTTGTTGCGGAGTTTGCCCTGTGCTTTTTCTATTACCTTCAGCTCTCTTGCCCTGTCGCGCACAGGCAGGTTATTTTGCTTTTTATATTCGGCAACCCGCAGCACTGCCTGCAAACGCCGTTCAAAAGCGTTTATTAAATTACTGTCGGCTTCGTCTATTTCCCGGCGGATGGCTTCCAAATCAAGTTTTTCTGTCATTTTATTTCTCTCCTGCCAGCAGCATATCTAAAATTACCCAGGCGGCAACACCTTCAATTACAGGCACGGCGCGCTGCACAATGCAGGGGTCATGCCTTCCTGTAATTACCAGTTCCGTATTGCTTTCCGTACTTAAATCAACGGTTTTCTGCACTTTGGCAATGCTCGGTGTAGGCTTTACGGCTGCCTTAAACAGCACCGGCATGCCGTTGGTAATACCGCCGGTAATGCCGCCGTTATTATTGGTATAGGTTTTTACAACACCGTTATCATAATACATCTGGTCATTGGCTTCGCTGCCCGGCATCTGCGTCAGCGCAAAACCTTTGCCGAACTCTATGCCTTTAACCGCAGGCACACTAAATAAGGCGTGTGCCAAACGGCTTTCCAGCGAATCGAAAAACGGCGCACCGATACCGGCAGGCAAGTTTATTACCATGCACTCAATTACGCCGCCAACCGAATCACAGCTTTGTTTGGCAGCTAAAATCAGCTGCTGCATTTCGTTTCCGGCAGCGTCATCCAGCACCGGAAAAGTTTTATGTGCCAATTCCGAAAAAGTATCCGCACTTACGCCAAGCGGATTAAACGGCGTATCTTTTACACCTGCAACTTCCGCTATATGCGCGCCAACGTAAATGCCACGCTTTGCCAGAATTTGCTTGGCTATGGCACCCATAAAAACCAGCGGAGCAGTTAAACGCCCAGAAAAATGACCGCCGCCGCGGTAATCATTAAAGCCGTCATATTTTACTTTGCCGCTGTAATCGGCATGCCCCGGGCGCATTACATTTTTAAGTTTGCTGTAATCGCCGCTGTGCTGGTCGCTGTTAGGTATTAAAACACATAACGGCGTACCTGTTGTTTTGCCTTCAAAAAAGCCGCTTTCAATTATAAAAGCGTCTTTCTCGTTCCGCGCAGTTGCAAGCGGGCTTTTGCCCGGCGCACGGCGCTGCATTTCTTTTTTTACAGCGTCAAGGTCTATTGCAAATCCCGGCGGCAAACCGTCTATTACGCAGCCTATGCCAAGCCCGTGCGATTCACCGAAAATAGTAAGTTTTATTTTTTCACCCAAAGTTGCCGTCATAAATTTTCTCCCTGCTCATATTTGCCGCCCAAGCAGGAAAAATCCTGCCAAAAGGTGGGATATGATTTTTTTACGCTTTCGCTGCCTTCAATAATTACCGGCTCACGGCAGACAAGGCTTGCCACTGCCATGCTCATGGCTATGCGATGGTCATTCCATGCAGAAACAACTCCGCCGCGCAGCCCTTCCGGCTTGCCGTGAACGATAAGGCTTTCGGCTTTTTCTTCAATATCCGCGCCTAATTTATTAAGTTCTTCACTAATTGCGTACAGGCGGTCACATTCTTTAATGCGTAAACGCCCGGCGTTAATAATTTCCGTAGTTCCTTCCGCCACAGCAGCAGCCACGGTCAGCACCGGAATTATGTCCGGGCAGTCGGCGGCATCAATAACAGTACCGTGCAGGCGGCTTGTTTCTGCTAAAAACCCGCCGTCAGCTGCGGATATTTTGCCGCCCATAGCCTGCAAAATATCTTTTACTGCCCTGTCGCCCTGCAAAGAAGCTGCTTCCGCACCGGCGCAGATAACATTTCCGTTAAGGCACCCGGCAGCAAGCCAGAAAGCGGCCTGCGACCAGTCGCCTTCTACAACGGCGCTGCGGCATTGATATTTTTGCCCGCCGGGTACGGTAAATGTTTTATAATTGTTGTTTATAACCTTTATGCCGTATTTTTTTAATGCGGCAAGCGTTAAATCAACATAACTCTGGGATTCCAGCGGCGTGGTAATAATAATTTCCGAATCACCTTCAAGCAGCGGCAGCGCAAACAGCAAACCGCTGATAAACTGCGAACTTACATTGCCTGGTAAAGTGAATTTGCCGCTGCGCAGCCTGCCTTCAACTGTTACAGGCAGCCCCTGTGCCGGTGCGTATTTGACGCCCTGCATATCAAAAATATCATAATACGGTTTCAGCGGGCGTTCTCCCAAACGCCCCGCGCCCGTAAAAATAACAGGCGCTCCGCATAATGCGCCAAGCGGCAGCAAAAAACGCAGGGTAGAACCTGATTCACCACAGTCACATTCATCACCAGTGGCTTTTACCGTGCCTTCACCGTAAGTTTTAACGGCACTGCGCCCTTTAAACCGGCTTGCTGTAAGTTCCGACTGTACACCAAGCGCTTTTAAACAGCGCAGTGTTGCCTTTATATCATCCGACATGCTTATATTGTCTATAACGCTTATGCCCTGTGCCAACGCGGCGCAGATAATTTCGCGGTGTCCCATGCTTTTGGAGGAAGGCACATTTACAATTCCGCTTAAAGCCACCGGATATATTTTAACCTTAGCCATCTTTAACTCCGTTTAATATATTCAGGCAAATCCTGCCAGTTTGTTTTCTGCAAAAAACTCATGCCGATATTTTTTAAAATAACCAGTGTAATGCTGCTGCCGCTTTTCTTTTTATCCATACCCGCAGCCTTCAAAAGTTCTTCATTACCGTAATCAGCATCAACAGGCAAATTATATTTTTTCAGCACATCATAAATTGCTGCCGCAGTTCCGCTTTCCGTCAAGCCCAACCGTTCCGTCTGCCTTGTTAACAGCAGCATGCCTATGCTAACGGCTTCGCCATGGGTAAAGCTTTCGTAATTACTGCATTTTTCCACCGCGTGCCCTATGGTATGCCCAAAATTAAGCACCATACGCTCGCCGGTATCAAACTCGTCATGCTCCACAATTTCTGCTTTAATTGCGCAGCATCGTTCAACAATGCCGCCGATGTTTTCCAAAAGTTCATCATCATCACGCATGGCGGCAATTTTTTCAAACAACGCCCTGTCGCGTATGCAGCCATACTTAATTGCTTCCGCAAGCCCGTCGTGCAAAAAGCGCACCGGCAAAGTTTTTAAAAGCGTGGTATCAATAATCACCAGCTTAGGCTGATAAAAATTACCAACAAGGTTCTTGCCGGCAGGCAAATCAACCGCTACTTTACCGCCCACGCTGCTGTCAATCTGTGCCAGCAGCGATGTAGGAATCTGCACATAATCAACGCCGCGCAGAAATGTTGCCGCCGCAAAGCCGCCAAGGTCACCCGTAACACCGCCGCCAAGCGCAACTACAAGGTCGCTGCGGGTAATGCCTGCTTCCGCAAGCCTGTCATAAATTCTGGCAAGTTCAGTTAAGCATTTGCTTTTTTCCCCGGCAGGAAAAACTATGCGCGTTACTTTAAAGCCGCTGCCTGCAAGCGCCGCCTGCAAACGTTCTCCGTAAAGCGCATCAACATTGCTGTCGCTGATAACGGCAGCACGCTGCGCCTTGCTGATGCTGCGGATTTTTTCTCCGGCAGTGTCCAAAAGCCCGGCGGCAATTTCTATATTATAGGATTTTGCACCCAAATTCACCCTGATAATACTCATAAAACAATTTCCTTCCTGTGGCAGGCTGCCTTTTGCAAAAACTCCTGCAAACCTTCACGGTTATTTTCGTTAATCAGCTTCTGCAGCGTTTCAATTTGCGTTCTAAAATTTTCCAGTTCGATTAAAACATTTTCGCGGTTTTCCAAAAACAAATCGCTCCACAAACTTGCGTTAATATCGGCAATGCGCGTTACATCACGGAAACCGCCGCCAATAAACCAGCAGCTTTGCCCGCTGAACCTGTCGCTGTTAATAAGCGCCGCAGCAGCAGCATGCGGCAGATTGCTGGTATAGGCAATAATTTTATCGTGGCTTTCAGGCGTTATTTCTTCCACATGGCCGCAGCCAAGGCAAAGCGCAAAATTTTTCAGCCAGTTAACTGCCGCTTGGCTGTTTGCAGGTGTAGGAACAACAATGTAATTGGCACCGTTAAAAATTTCTGCCTGCGACATATCATAACCATTGCCATGGCGCCCAGCCATCGGGTGTCCGGAAATAAATTCCGCCCATTCCGGCACAAGCTGCTGCGCCTCATAAGGCAGGCTGCCCTTGCGGCCCGATACATCCGTTATTACTGCGCCTTTTTTTATAAACGGCACTGCCTGCCGCAAAAATTTCGTAACCGCCTTGGGGTAGATGCAGCAGATTATTACATCTGCCTCAGCCAGATAAGCCCCGGCATTTTCGTAAGCGTGGTCTATAACTCCGTCTGCCAGCGCCTGCTGCAAAACGTTTTTATTAACATCCACGCCGGTAATGTTTTTTACGCCCAGCCGTCTTAACGCTTTGGCATAAGAACCGCCTATCAGCCCCATGCCGATAATGGCAAAGCATTGTTCCTGCAATTTGCTGCAAAAGCCTGCGTCCACTAAAGTCACTCCTTCTATCCTTCCATACTACCAATTATACTGCATTTTACAGTTCTCTGCCCACAATCTTGGCAATGCCGCTCAGTTCACCCATCAAATGTGCGAATCGTTCCGGTTTAAGCGACTGCGCACCATCGCACAAAGCGTGTTCCGGGTCATTGTGTACTTCAATTATTAAACCGTCTGCGCCTGCTGCAACGGCAGCTTTTGCCATCGGCTCAACCATCCACCACAAACCTGCTGCATGGCTTGGGTCTACAATAACCGGCAGATGGCTTAATTTTTTAACTGCGGGAATCGCGCTTAAATCAAGCGTGTTGCGGGTGTAGGTTTCAAATGTGCGGATGCCGCGCTCGCACAAAATTACGTTATCGTTGCCGCCGGCCATAATGTATTCCGCCGCCATCAGCCATTCTTCAATAGTTGCGGAAAGGCCGCGTTTTAACAGCACCGGCACGTTGGTTCTGCCAAGTTCTTTTAAAAGCTCAAAGTTCTGCATATTGCGTGCGCCAACCTGAATCAAATCAACGTCTTCAACAAAACGTTCCAACATTCTGGCAGACATAATTTCCGTTACAATCGGCAGCCCGGTTTCTTTACGTGCTATTTTTAAAAGGTCAAGCCCTTCTTCTTTTAAACCCTGGAAAGAGTATGGCGATGTGCGCGGTTTGAAAGCGCCGCCGCGCAGCAATGTTGCACCGGCAAGTTTTACGGATTTGGCAACGCCGACAATCTGCTTTTCATTTTCAACGGAGCAGGGGCCGGCAATAACCGCCAGCTTGCGCCCGCCTATTTTTACGCCGCTAACGTCGATAACGCTGTCTTCCGGGTGGAAGCTACGGTTGGCACGTTTAAAAGGTTCCTGAACGCGCATTACCTTATCTACGCATTCGTTAACCTTCAGCATGTTCATATCCAGCGCGCTGGTATCGCCGATAACACCTAAAATTGTCTGGCCGCTGCCGACGATTTCATTAATCTGATAGCCTCTGCCTTCAAGATTTTCCTTAATTTTTTTCCATTCCTGTTCCGGCGTGCCGGGTTTCATTACAATTACCATATTTCTCTCCCCTTTAATAATATTTGAATTTTTGATTAAACCTATAAAAAAAATCAGGCCTCGTAAGAGAGCCTGATTACAAAAACTTGTTGAATTTACAGCCAACTGCTGAAGTCAAGGCATCTGTTTACGGTATAACTTCTATGAGATTTTGAGCATGCAAAACGACCAGCGCTAAAGTAAAAATAGCCCTGGCTAAAGCCGAAAAAGTATGCACTTTTAGCATTTTGCTGCCAAATCTGTTCCATAAATACACACACCTTAAAGTTATTTGATGTTGTAATTTTAACCTGCCGGAATAAAGCCGTCAAGCAAAAATACAAAATTTGGCAAAAATATTTTTTGCGCAAATTATTTTGTAAACAATGTTACAGCAATTTACATAAGCGCCGTTATGCCGCGGTATAATGCCGTGCAGGCGCCAATAATTACAAAGGCTTTGCTGAGCCGTATAAATAAACGCTGGTTAATTTTATGAAAGCAGCGCTCCCCCAGCCACATGCCTAAAAGCAGCGGCAGTGCAGCATAAACTGCAAGCAGCATTAAATCGGCGCTGATGAAACTTCCTGCTGCCAACAGCGATGCCATTGTGCCAAGGCTGCCGAAGGCAAAAATCCAGCACATATTGGCACGCGTTACCGTTTTATCACGCCCTTCTGCCAAAAAGTACAGCGCCACCGGCGGGCCGCTGATACTTGTTGTTGCAGCGGAAAACCCGCTTAAAAAGCCTGCCGTTATACGCCCAACAGTTTTATTTTTAACGCTTAAATCCAAGTGCATGCCCATCATGAAAAGCACAATTACAAGCACGGTTCCCAGCAAAATCTGCAAATATGCCGGTGATATGGCATTTAACAAATAGCTTCCCGGCAGGCTGCCGAGCACACTGCCTGCAACCGTTACTGCCACAGTATGCCATTCAAAATGTTTGCGCGTATTCCACAGCACTATCATTTTTACAAGGCAGGTGCCAAAAATTATAAATACAACCGTTTCATGCGCACCCAAAACAGGCATTAAAAATGGCACTGCCACCAAGGCAAAACCGAACCCGGTAACAGTGCTGAATAAAGACGCCATAAATACACTTATTGAAACAAAAACAATAAGCAGTATGTCTGTCATTTTTTATTTTCCTCAGGATTTTCCAGCAGAATCGTCCAGCCTTCTTCCTGACGAATCAGCCCCTGACGCAAAAGACGACCCAGGGCACGTTTAAACGCAGCTTTGCTGATGCCGAACTTTTCTTTAATAATTTCCATCGGCGTATCATCGCAGTAAGGCATTTTGCCGCCGCGTTTCTTTAAGAAGTTTAAAATATCTTCCGCATCGGCAACCATAGCATGTTCCTTCTGCTGGCGCATGGAAAGGTTCAGCCTGCCGTCAGCACGGACATAAGCCACACGGGCGGTAATTTCCTGCCCGAAATCAAGCCTGCCGCCGGGCACTTCGCTGCGGTGCAGGAAGCCTAAAAAGCGCTGGCTTGTAAAGATGAAAAAGCCTTCCGGCAAAATATTATAAATAGTACCTGTTACGGTATCACCGACTTTAATGCCGGTAGCCGGTTTGGATGCCTTCTGCATTTCCTTGTCCACGCGCATGCTTACAGCCTGACGGCCCGTTTTATCGCGGTACAGCTTAACCCATACAAGCTGCCCCGGCGACACATGCCCGCGCATCTGGCTGTACGGCAAAAATACGCCGCGCTCTGCGCCGATATCGACAAAACCACCGTCGCGCGTAACGCTTAAAACTTTAACATAGCCAAGCTGCCCTTCACGCATTTTTGGCAGTTTCATGCTGGCGGTAAGGCGTCCGTGCGGATCGAGATACAGGTAAACCTTAACGGAATCGCCAACCTTTACCTCGGTTTCCTGCTGCAATTTATGCAGTAAAATATCGTCATCGGTATTGCCGGTGCCTGCGTCCAAAAATACACCCATTTCGGAAGCACGCACCGCTTTTAAAGTTACTACATCACCGGGACGGTATTTGGCATGCGGCTGCACTTTATTCATTTTCTTCCTCCGCAAAAGATTCCGAAGGAGCGTCTGCCCACAACTGTTCCAAATTATAAAAATCGCGGTCTTCTTCTAAAAAGATATGCGCCACACAGTCGCCGTAATCCATTAAAATCCAGCGGCCTTCGGCATATCCTTCTGTATGGGACGGCAGAATACCTTCTTCTGCCAGTTTTTCTTCAATATTGTCGGCAACAGCTTTAACAAGCGTTACGTTATCTGCGCTGGCAATAATAAAATAATCTGTCAAGGGCGAAAGGTTTTCCATGTTTAAAAGCAAAATATCCCTTGCCTTTTTGTCAGATGCTGCGGCAGCGATTTTGCGTGCTACCTGCTGAGGGGTTAAATTCATTGTTCAGCCTCCTTTGCTGTGTTGTCATTATTTTTTATGTTTTCTTCTGCCTGTCCGGCATTATCTGCTGTAGAACTTTCGTTTTCCCCTTCGTCTTTCATATAGGGAATGCCCAGTTCATCCAACGTTCTTTCAACCTGCTGCTGCGAAGTGCGCCAATAGCTTATGCCGTCGGGCGCATCATAAAAATCGCCGTAAAGCATGCAGCTTTTTAAATTCTGGTCGCCAAAAAGTTTAAAGGTGTTGGCGGCCTTAATCATCGTCATGGTATCCATATCGGTTTCCACATGGCGGTCTACCGTAGAAAACAGCGCCGGTATTTTGGTAACGGTATCAATATTAAAAATCTGCGCCGCCAGTGCCATCATAAATTTCTGCTGGCGCTGCACGCGTCCGATATCGCCAAGCTCATCCTTGCGGAAACGCACATACTGCCCGGCAAGTTCACCGTTTAAATGCTGGTAGCCGTGCTTGATGTCAATTACAAGGTCGGCGTAAGGGTCTTCGTAGTACATATCCTTGTCAACGTACAAATCAACGCCGCCGATAAGGTCGATTGATTCTTTAAACGCGCGCCAGTCTACAAGCACATAATAGTGAATAGGCACGCGCAAAAGATTGGCAACGGTTTGCTTGGCAAGCATTACGCCGCCGTAAGCATACGCCGCGTTGATTTTGTCATACCCTTTATGCCCGGGTATCTGCACCATGGTATCGCGCGGCATGGATACAAGTGCCACCTCATTGCCTTCAGGGTCGAAACTCGCCAGCATCATGGCGTCTGTACGCTTCGGTTCGCTTTCTGCCGCTTCGCTGTCGCCGTCGTCAATGCCCAGAAGCAATACGTTAATGCGGCTGTTAAGCGTTTCATCCGCCGTTATTTTGCTGTCGGCACCAACAATATCAACCTTGGGCGGTGCAATAAGATTATCATAGCACCATACTGCGCCCCAAAAACCTGCCGTTACAACAGCGGCCAGCAGCACTATAAAAAATACCAGCCTTCCCCATCTCAGCCTGCGTTTGCGGTGCGGGCGCTGCGGAAGGTTATCTTCTTCTAAAGCCATAAAAATCTCCTAACAGCAAGTTTACTTTTTTAATTTTACAATCAGCTGGTTATATCCAAAAATGCAGTCCGGGTGGATTAAAAGTTTATTGTCCAGCAAATATTCAATGGTATTGGCGTAAGATTTAACCATGGCTTTTTCCAGATTTTCAAAGCAAACCTTACGCAGTTTTTCCACGCCGTCAAAATCCCTGCCCGGCTCAATCAGGTCTGCCAGGTATACAACCATATCCAGCTCCGTCATATCGGGAGCACCGGTGCTGTGCAGCCTGATTGCTTCCAAAATTTCCGGGTCGGTTATGCCGTATTTATGTTCCGCAAAATAAGCGCCCATTTTTGCATGCAGCAAAATCGGCTGGCGGCGTTCCACATAATCAACTTCCATGCCAAGTTCTTCGGCTTTTTCAACCTGTTTATCGGTCGGCACTTCACGCCCGCAATCATGCAAAAGTGCGGCAACGGCAACTTTTTCCTGCGGCATGCCGTAATGCTCTGCCATTTTCAGCGCCGTTTCATAAACGCCGAGCGAATGTTTAAAACGTTTGGGCGGCAATGCTTTTTCCAGCATATCCTTCATTTCCTGAATTGTAAGCATTTATTGTTTCCTTCCTTCCGCTTAACGGTATAAACCCTTCTCTAAAATGTAGTCACGCACCGCTTCCGGTACCATGCCGTCAATGCTTTCGCCGTTTTTTATGCACTCGCGTATTTCCGTTGACGATACAGGCTGCTCCGGCATTTTTAAAAGCATAATTTTTTCTTCGCCAAGCCCGCCAAAATATTCACGCGCACGGGCAAAGGCTTTGGCGTAACCCGGTCTTGCCACGGCAACAAACGTAACTTCATTCAGTAATTCATAAATATGGTTCCATGTATTAAGCTGAGGCACGGAATCCGCACCAACAATAAAATACAGCTCATATCCCGGATACTGCTTTTTTAATTCCAGCACCGTATCATAAGTATAGGAAATGCCGCTGCGTTTTAACTCCACATCGCTGACATCAAAATAAGGATAATCCTGTACTGCCAGTTCCGTCATGCGGTAACGGTCTGCTGCCGGAGCAAACTCCAGCCCTATTTTATGCGGTGCAATAAAGGCCGGCACAAAAATTACCTTATCCAGATTAAGGGTACGGTATACAAATTCCGCGCTGCTCAAATGCCCTTTATGAACAGGGTCAAAAGACCCGCCGATAATGCCCAGCTTTTTTACTGTCACAGCTGCTTTCCTCCAAAATAAAACATATCTATCAAGTAATTATATCACATCTTGGCAAAAAATTGAGCAATTTCTTCCAATATCCAGATAATTATTGCAAAAAAAATTAAAGCTTTCAGCCGGTCTTTAATATCAAAAACAGTTTTAGGCCTTCTAAGATATTCATAGAAGGCCATTAAAACTTCTTTATATGTAGTTTTATGCTTTTTATTTTTGCCGTTATTCATAGCGCAGTGCCTCAATCGGGTCGAGCAGAGCAGCCTTGCGCGCCGGGTAAATGCCAAAGAACAGGCCTATGCCGACCGAAAACAGTACCGCTATTAAAATTACAGGTACGGAAATTATCGTCATCCACCCCGCAAAATAACTGATGGCATAAGAAGCGCCGACGCCAAGCAGTACGCCCAGCGTACCGCCGACAATGCCTATAACCATCGCTTCAATTAAAAACTGCAGCAAAATATTATCATACGTTGCGCCTAACGCTTTGCGGATACCGATTTCACGCGTACGCTCCGTAACTGAAACCAGCATAATATTCATAATGCCAATGCCGCCTACCAGAAGGCTGATTGCCGCTATACAGCCCAAAAGCATGGTAATGGTATTTGCCGTTTCCATCATGGTATCCATTAACGCAGCCAGATTGCGCACCGTAAAATCATCATACTCATCATCCTGAATTTTATGGCGCACACGCAGAAGCGCTTCAACATCCGCCTGCACCTGGTCAACCACGTTTTCGTTTTCGGCCTGAATGGTAATGCGGCTGATGTAAGTAATGCCCATCATGCGGTTCTGCGCCGTTGTAAGCGGAATAAATACCACATCATCCTGGTCCTGCCCGCTGGAGGACTGGCCTTTGGTCTGCAAAACGCCGACAACCTTAAACGGCGCCTTATTAATGCGCACAGTTTTGCCAACAGCGTCGCCGTCCGGGAATAAATTATCTACAATAGTCTGCCCTATAACGCAGACACGGTCACGGCTCGTAATATCCCGCTGGTTTAAATTACGCCCATCCTCAAGCTGATAATTGCGGATATCGAGAATATTGGGCGTAGTACCTTCAACACTTGTCGTCCAGTTCTGGTTGCCGGCAACAAGCTGGTAAGAACGCGAAACCGCAGGAGCTACGTGCGCAATGCCGTCAATCTGCTTTTCTATTGCTTCGGCGTCTTCGGCAGTAAGCCTGGCGCCTTCGCCCATTGGCAAACGTGCGCCGCTCGGCGTGCGCCCACCGCTCATTACAATTAAAAGGTTGCTGCCAAGGCTTGAAATATTGCTTTTTATCTGTTCCTTAACACCAAAACCAAGGCTTACCATGGCTATAACAGCACCGACGCCGATAATAATGCCCAAAAGCGTTAAAAATGTACGCAGTTTGTTGGTAAGCATACCGTCAAGCGCCATTTTAATGGATTCGTTAAACATCTGCCGTCACCTCCACTCGTCACTGACGAGTTTGCCGTCACGCATAACCAAAATGCGTTTGGTCTGCTGGACAATATCCGGTTCATGCGTAACCATAACAATGGTTTTGCCCTCATCATTCATAGCTTTAAAAATATCCATAATTTCATAACTTGATTTCGTATCAAGGTTGCCGGTAGGTTCGTCCGCCATAATAATGGCCGGATTATTAACCAGCGCACGGGCAATAGCCACACGCTGGCGCTGGCCGCCGCTCATTTCATTGGGTTTATGGTCAAGCCTGTTGCCAAGCCCTACCGATTCCAGAGCGCGGGCAGCACGCACCATACGTTCTTCTTCGTTTATACCGGCGTAAACCAACGGCAGCGCCACATTAACCTGTGCCGTAAGTTTTGGCAGCAAATTAAAATTCTGAAATACAAAGCCTATTTCCGCATTGCGCGTATGCGCCAGTTCGTCATCATTGTAACCGGCAATATCGCGCCCGCGCAGAAAATAATGCCCGCTCGTAGGCCTGTCAAGGCAGCCGAGAATATTCATCATTGTTGATTTCCCGCTGCCGCTCGGCCCCATGATAGAGGTAAACTCGCCTTCACCTATCTGCACGTTAACATGGTCAAGCGCATGTACAACGCTGTCGCCCATTATATAAGATTTTACTATATCTACAAGCCTGATTACTTCTGCCATGTCCTGCCTCTTTCACGGCCTGTTAAATCGGCCCTCTCATATTGTTCTGCTGGGTAGCGCGCTGTTTAACCAAAAGCACGTCACCTTCTTTAATATCGCCGGTAACGGCAATGCTGTCCTCGCCAGTCAAGCCGACTGTTACATCAACATCACGCGAAGTTTTCGATGCCTCGTCATATACCTTTACATAACGGCGGTCACCGTCATAATAAATGCAGTTGGGAGGAACCATTAAAGTATTATCCTGCTGCTGAATAATAATATTCGTCCTTGCCGTCATTGTAGGCAAAAGTTTGCCTTCCGGGTTGGCAACATCAACATAAACGGTGTAATAAATAACATTGTCTTCCGTAACGGCAGAGCGGGAAATAAGGCGCACCGTACCGGTAAAGGTTTCTTCCGGATAAGCGTCAACCGTAAATTCAACAGTCTGCCCTACTTTTACACGCCCTATGTCAGATTCGTCAACCAAAGTATCTATCTGCATATCGTCAAGGTTCGCAACCGACATAATTACCTGCGGTTCGCTGATACCGGAGCTGATAGTCTGGCCGACAGGAGTAGGTTCGCCAATAATATAACCGGCAATAGGAGAAGTAATAACGGTATCGTTAACATCGGAAACTGCCTGGTCATAATTAGCTTTGGCCACGATATAATCAGATTCCGCCAAATCATAATCGCTGCGCGAAATTGCGCCCTGAGCCAAAAGCGCCGTATAACGGTTATAAGTAAGCTCGGCATTGTCAAGGCGTGCCTTCATCTGGCGCGCGGTAGCTTCCAAAGCCGTGGCATCCAGTTTTACCAGCACCTGGCCAGCTTCTACATGCTGATTTTCTTCTACCAGCACTTCCACAATTCTACCGGTAATTTTAGAGCTGATATCGACATTGTCAACAGCACTTAAACTGCCGGTTGCCGAAATACTGTCCTTCAAAGTACCATATTCAACTTTAGCCGTTTTTACGGTTGTTTCAACCTGCGTAATGCTCTGGTAATACGAATATCCGGCATAGCAAATTGCCAAAAGAATAACCAAAAATCCTATTACATATTTATTGTTTCTGATAAATTTCATTCCAGCACCCCTCCTTATAATTTTCAATTAGCTTTCACTAATTAAATTATAACATTTTCAGCTTTGTTCTTAAATATATATTAAACGCAAACTATGGCAAATTTATGTCAGTTTTTATTTTCTTTTGCGGCACAAAAGTGATATACTAAAACCATAAAGCAACATTAAAGGAGGCATCCACTATGAAAAAATCGTCATGGCTCATATTGCTCGTTTTAGCCTTTATTGCTTACTGCCTGCTGCGCAAAAAACGCAGGGAAAATCAAAACGTTAATGAAAACTGACCGTTATCATTTAATAGATACTCTGCGCGGCTTTGCGCTGATTAATATGTTTGTTTACCATACTCTGTGGAGCATGGCGAATATTTTTCATTATAAAATCAGCTGGTTTCCGTCATTTTACACTTATATATGGCAGCAAAGCGGCGCATCACTGTTTATTATTCTTTCCGGATTCTGCTGGGCATTATCCAAAAAACATTTAAAGCGCAGCCTGGTTGTTTTAAGCTGCGCTCTTTTTATTTTTATATGTACATATTTTTTCAGCCAAAATAGTGTCATTACTTTTGGCATACTTTCCTTTATCGGTTCAGCAATGCTTATTATGCTGCCGCTTGCTAAAATGTTGCGGTTCATTCCGCCTTTTACAGGTTTAATTGTAAGCTTTGGGCTGTTTTTTAGTACAAAAAACATTCTTCACGGCACTATCGGTATCGGCAGCTGGCAATATATTTTGCCGCCGGGCTTTTATACCAATAATTTTACTGCTTATATCGGCCTGCCGCCGCAGGGCTTTCATTCAGCAGATTACTTTCCGCTGCTGCCATGGATTTTTATGTACACCGCCGGATATTTTATTTATTACTGCGTACAAAAACCTATAAGCCAAAATAATATTTTTAAATTCAATTGCAAACCGCTATCACTTTTAGGCCGCCACTCTTTAGCGGCATACCTAATTCATCAGCCTGTAATTATTGTTTTTTTGTGGATTTGTTTTAAGGTTATTGGTTAAATCAGATTGTTGTAATTTAAAGTTATAATTTATAATTGAATATTTTTCGGCTCTAAACTCAAATATCGAAATTTGAGTTTACCTCCGTCTCAAGATTTGTTAAAAAACTTTATTAAAAAATCTTATTGCAGAGTCAAAATCATAATAATGCTACTTTGTACAACACCATAAAGTATGACAAAAAGCGGATGGCATAAAGCCATCCGCTTTAGTTATTCTAATATTAAGCTGTTTTAAAGTTAAGATTAGAAAGTGAAGAGCATCTGTGCCCACAAGGTATCAGCTTCACGATTACCTTCTTTTTCTTCCAGGTCATACCATTCTACCTGACCAACAATATTCTTGGCAAAAGTATAATTAGCAAATACGCTGTAACCTTTGAAGCCAAGCATGCTATCGGCTTTACCATTCATAGTATGATCAAGATAAGTGCTAGCACCCTGATCATAATATCTTGCAGCTAATCCCCAAGAACCAGGTTCAGATGCTTTTGCGCCTTTATAAGTTGCAGTAATTACATAACCGTCGTCATCAAATGTACCGGTTTTGTCATCGCCCCATTCGTCACCGAGCAAATAAGTAGCAGCTAACTTAACATTTTTATCAAATGCATAATCAGCAGTTACCTGCCAAATTTCCATGTCCTCATTAAGTGCTTCATCACCAGACCATTTCTCCCAAGTTTTACCATTGTCAGTGGAAGATGAACCATTAATGTCTTTGAAATTATAATATCCGGCTTGTAATCCTAATTTAGAAATTTTGCCACTTAATTCTGCATAATATACTTCATCCGATTCACGATCAAATCTATCATAATCTAATGTAGTATCTCCAAAATAAGTAGGATGGCTTACAGTAGAAGGCGTAGCTTTACCATAACCTACTTTAAGGTTTACATCTTTGCCATAAGATGCCTGTACGCCATCAAAACGGTTATCATATACGTTACCATCTACAACTTTCAAATTATAACGACCTGCTTGTAATTTAACGCCACCCAGTTTACCATTTACATATGCACGCTGAAGTTTTACATCTTCATCGCCTGCATCATTTCTAAAATCTTGCTGATTTTCAAACATACCGGTGTAAGACCAGTCTTCGTTTACCTGACCATTTACCCACAAACGAGTACGCAGTTTGTTTTCAAACCCATCAAAATCATCATTAGAATCAGTATAGTGGTAACGAATTTCGCCGGTGATTTTTACGTTGTCAGCTTTTTTCTCGAGGTTAGCTACGCGAACACCGAGGCTGTCCAGTTCGTCAGCAAATTCTGCTGCCAGTTTGTCTACGTTAGCGCCTTTTGCCATAGCTTTTGCTACAATCTGTGCCATTTCATAACGGGTCATCAGTTTGTCGCCGCCGTAAGTGCCATCAGGATAACCGTCTACTACGCCTTCTGCTGCCAGTTTGTTAACTGCGTCATAAGCCCAGTGGCCAGCCGGTACATCGCTGAACGGGTTAGCTGCATATGCGGATGCAGTTACGCCGAGAGCCATAGCCATTGCAAGTACTAAAGATTTTTTCATTTTTTATTCCTCCTCAGGAACATTTTATTTTTATAAAACGCCTGCGGATAAATCCTGTCTTTTTGGCAACTGCTTCGTGCGAGTCTCCTGGTTTCCTCTACTCAGCCCATTGCTTACTTCAACATTTTTCATCCTCAGCGGTTTATAAACAATAAACACCGGTCGAGCGACTCCTCAGTCTCACTCAACTTACTATTATTTTAACTCATAAATCTCAAAAGCGCAAGTTATAAATATTTAAATTTTACAAAAATTTAGCCAATTTTATTTTAACTTCACTCCGGCACGTTAATTTGCGCCGTTAAAATATTTTCAATCGCAAGGGCTACACCGTCGTTATCGTTGCTTGCCGTAACCATTTTTGCATATTTCTGCACCTGCGGTTTAGCGTTAGCAACGGCTACACCGATGCCGGCATTTTTAATCATGCTTAAATCATTATTGCTGTCGCCGATGCACATAACTTCTTCCGGCTTAATACCGAAGCTTTCTGCCAGGCTTTTTACCGCCTGCCATTTATTAACGCCCGGTTCCATAAGTTCCAGATAATTATCTTTGGAACTTGTTACGTCTACACGCCCTTTAAACTTTTCTTCCACGTCTTTCCATGTTGCTTCAAAATTTTCGGTTGCCGTCATTAAAAGAAGTTTGTTCGGAGCTTCTTTAATGCTGTAAATTTCTTCGCCTATCGCCACAGCCTGAATACCGGAAATTTTAGCGTACATACGCGAATATTCGTTTTCTTCTTTTACATATAATTTATCGCCCATATAAACCTGTACATAATGCCCGTTTTCTTTAACATACTGCAATAAATCAAGCGCTGTCTGCAATTTAAGCGGGCTGTTTACATAAACCTTTCCGCTGAGCGCGCCTTTAACCAGTGCGCCGTTATACGATACCAGCGGCACATCGAGGCCAAGTTTCTGCGCATACGGCTGCATTGAGCAATACATGCGTCCGGAAGCAAGCGTAAAAACAATTCCGCTTTCGATGGCTTTTTTTATGGCCGCTTCATTGCGCGGAGAAATTTCTCTGTTATTATTTAAAAGTGTATCATCCATATCACTGGCAATAAGTTTTATTTTCATAACTGTAAGTTCCTTTCGTATTTAAGTTTAATTTTATTATAACATACTTATGATAATAAAAAACTTTGCTTTTAGCGCCTGCTAAAGTATAATAATTATAAAATACTTTTAAGGCGGTAACATTATGTTTGAAGATTTTTTTAAACGCATGGCCAAAGGCTTTGGCGCTACCATGTTTTTAATAAGCCTGCCGGTTGTAATGCTGGTGGTTGGTTTATTATGCTACACTATTTTAGATATGTTCGGTTTTGGCAATTATGCATTGCGCTTATCATGCGGCTTTGCGGTTATAGGCGGGGGAATTTTTGCTTATAACTGGAACAACTTTTTAAACCCCAAAGACAATAACAAGTAAAAAATAACGGCATCTGCATTTTAGGCAGGTGCCGTTATTTTTTATTCGCCTTCATCCAAAAGTTTTGCCGCTCTGATTAAATCGCCAAGGGTGTAATTTTCTATACCACTGTTTTTAACAACACCTGCAAGGCTTGTATCCGAATGGGTCCCGGGGGTACCATATAAAAGTGCATCGGTTTCTACTTCAAAAATGTTTGTCAGTTCGTTAAGCATAGTTACAGTAATGCCGCAGCGTCCGCGTTCCAGATTACTCATATGAGTCTGTGTTACACCAAGAAGTTTTGCAAGTTCGGACTGGCTCATCATTTTTTTTACACGCGCCAGCCTGATATTGGCACCGATTTTTTTGTTGTCTATAACTCTCTTTACAGACATAACAAATCCCCCTTTGTATCCATTAACTTTTTTGTAACAACCCGGCAGATTTTGTTAAAACTACAAAAATCTAAACTCCGTTTTTAACTGTATAAATATTATACACTATTTTTGTCCATTTATCTATTAAATTTTTATATTTTATGCAAAATAAAGTAATTTTTGCGAAACATCCTTTTCTTTTAATATTTAATATAATTTTTATTATATTAAATATAATAAATCCGCTGCGTAAAAAATAACAGCCTGCCGTTTTTAATAATGACAAGCTGTTATTTTTTATTCTTTGTTAAAAAATTTTCTTAAATTCTGCCGTTATATCGCTTATTTTTTCAATATTTTTTATATATGTGCTTAAATCTTCAGCTTTCCGGCGTCCGCAAACAGGTTCGGCAAGCGCAATAAATTTAGCATTGCTTTCCTCCCATGTCATAGGGTTATCCGGGTCACCTTTTGGGTAATCAACCTGCATTTGATATTTTGCGCCGTTTTTCATTTTTATAATAATTTCCGAAGCAAGTTTTGCAGGATTTTCCCTGTTCAGAAGTTCCTGTTTTTCGTCTTTTACCACTGAAATTTTATCCATTATTTTCTGCATAACAGTACTGCCGCGCGCCCGGGCATTAAATTCGTCAACGCCAACCTTGCCGTAAACAAGCGCCGCCGCCACACAATACTGTATGCTGAATTTGCATCCGTAAACATTCTGCGGCGCAGGATTATTAATAAGAAAATCGGTTATATTATTTACCCTGATTTCCACGCAGCCAATATCTTCCGGCTTTATGCCGTGACTGCTGCGCAAGGTTTGCGCACCGTAAACCGCCGCATGAGCATGTTTGCAGCAGGCGTAGGGCTTAAAGGAATTGTGCTGAATTTTTAAGTCACCGTAAGAAAGGTTCTGCGTAATTTTTTCTATTCTCGGCGCTTCGGAAAGAGCCGGGCAGAAGCCCTTTTCACCCTCTAGAATTTTGCTGGCAGCTGTAAATCCGCTCTGCGCAAGATATGCCGAAAAAACACCGGCACTGGCGGCACGCCCGGCGTGAAGGGCTTTGCTCATCATTGCCCCTTCTTTTAAAAATTCCCACAAGCCTGCGGCCTGCGTTCCGGCACTGCCGAGGCACATATTTGTCTGCTGTGCATCAAGTCCCAAAAGTGATGCTGACGCCGCGGCACTGCCGAAAATTCCTGCAGTGCCTGTTGTATGCCAGTAAAAATAAGATTCCGGTATAATGGCTTCACCGGCACGCGCCCCGGCTTCATACCCGGCACAGATTGCCGTAAGCAGGGCTTTGCCGCTTTTATGGCAGGCTTCCGCCACGGCAACGGCTGCCGGTATTACAACCGTTGCCAAGTGTATAATAGAAGGATTGTGCAAATCGTCAAAATCAAGCGTATGTGAGGCAGCGCCATTAACAAGGGCGGCGCTTACGGGGTCAACACGCCTGCTGCCGCCATCAAACACCGTGCTTTCCCCTGTGCCGCACATTTTTAAAGCAGTTTCGCGCAAAATGCGGGCAGGTTCTTCGTACGCTCCGCGCAGCGCAACACCAAGCCAGTCCAGCAGGCATTGTTTAGCCATCAGTACTGCCTGCGGAGGCAATTTGTCAAATTCCATTTCCGCCGTAAATTTTGCAAGCTGAGCAGTTTCATTCATCGCTGTTCACCCGCCTTGTTTAAAACATGCTGCCGCTTTGTTTATATTCGCCGAATTCTTCGCGCAGCACACCGCAAATTTCACCCAATGTCGCATAAGTTTTAACGGCATCAATTAAGTAAGGCATTAAATTTTCCGTGCCTTTGGCTGCTTCGCGCAGTTTTTCAAGCGCTGCTTTAACGGCATCGTTATCGCGTGCGGCTTTCATTTTTTCAAGGCGCGCAATCTGGCGTTCGCCAACGCTTAAATCTGCCGTAAGCACATCCTGTTCCGCAAGTTTTTTACTGTCATTAAATTTATTAACGCCGATAACGGTGCGTTTGCCAAGCTCTACCTCATGCTGGTATTCGTAAGCATGTGCCGCCATTTCCTGCTGCATGTAGCCCTGCTCGATAGCAGCAACGGCACCGCCCATACGGTCTATTTTATCAATGTAGTCATAAGCTTCTTTTTCAATTTTATCGGTTAAGGTTTCAATATAATAGGAACCAGCCAGCGGGTCGATGGTATCGGTAACTCCGCTTTCGTAAGCCAGAAGCTGCTGCGTGCGCAGGGCAAGCGTTGCGCTTTCTTCCGTAGGCAGCGCAATTGCTTCGTCATAAGCACAGCATGCCATAGACTGTATGCCGCCCAAAACTGCGCTGAGTGCCTGCCATGTAATGCGTACCACGTTGTTTAAAGGCTGCTGCGCCGTAAGCACGCTGCCAGCCGTATGCACATGCACGCGCAGCATCTGGGCTTTAGGCACGGATGCCCCGTAACGTTCCTTCATAATGCGTGCCCACAGGCGGCGCGCCGCGCGGAATTTGGCAACTTCGCCGAAGAAATCAAGCCCGGCTGTAAAAATCCAGCTGATGCCGGGCGCAAAATCATCAACCTTTTGCCCTGCTTTAATAGCCGCGTCGATATACGCCATAGCGTTGGCAAACGCAAAAGCAATTTCCTGCACTTCGGAAGCACCGGCCTCGCGGATGTGGTAAGCACCGACGCTGATTGTATTCCATTTGGGAATATTTTTAGAGCAGTATTCAAAAGTATCGGTAATAAGGCGCATGGAAGGGCGCGGCGGGAAAATATAAGTGCCGCGGGCAATGTATTCTTTCAGAATATCATTTTGAATAGTGCCCTTTAAGGCTTCCGGCCTAACGCCCTGTTTTTCCGCAACGGCAACATACATTGCCAAAAGCACTGCCGCAGGCCCGTTAATCGTCATGGATGTGCTTACCTTATCCAGGGGAATACCGTCAAACAGCGCTTCCATATCAGCAAGCGAATCAATGGCTACGCCAACTTTGCCTACTTCACCATGGCTAAGCTCGTGGTCACTGTCGAGGCCAATCTGCGTCGGCAGGTCCATGGCAACAGAAAGCCCGGTCTGCCCGGCTTCCAGCAAATATTTATAACGCGCGTTGGTTTCTTCGGCCGTGGCAAAACCGGCGTAGGCGCGCATGGTCCACAGGCGGCCGCGGTACATTGTTGGCTGCACGCCGCGTGTAAACGGATATTGCCCGGGAAAACCAAGTTTTTCGCCATAATCAAAATCTTCTATATCAAGAGGCGTATACAACCGCTGCGCTTCAAAATTTTTGCGTTCCGGAAATTTTGCCGTAGCTTTGGCAACCTTAGCTTCATATTCATTTAGTCCCTGCTGCAATTTTTCTTTATCCATGGTAATCCTCCTTATATTTTCATTGTTCCGTATTTTTCGTAATGAGCCTGCATATCAAACGCATGCGTTAAATCCACAGGCATATGGGCGTTTTTTCTTTGCGCCTGCTGCAAATATTCCAAAAGCTGTGCTTTATAATCCGGGTGAGCACATTTTTCAATAATCAGCTTGGCGCGTTTAACAGGCGGCAGGCCACGGATATCGGCAATGCCCTGTTCGGTAATAAACACCATAGTATCATGCTCGGTATGGTCGGCATGCGTTACCATTGGCACAACGCTGGAAATACTGCCTTTTTTTGCCGTTGACGGCGTGCAGAAAATGGTTAAATAACCGTTGCGCATGTAGTCGCCGCTGCCGCCGATGCCGTTCATCATACTGGCACCCATAACATGTGTGGAATTTGCCTGCCCATAAATATCAAATTCAAGCGGAGTATTAATGGAAATAACGCCCAAACGGCGGATAATTTCCGGGTTATTGCTGATATCAAGAGGGCGCAGCACTATACTTTTACGGTATAAATCAGGATTTTCCTTATACATCTGCCATACATTAGGCGACGGCGTAAAAGCGCAGCCCGATGCCTGCGACACCTTGCCTATTTTGATAAGGCTGAATACAGCGTCCTGCAAAATTTCGGAATACATTTTCAAATTTTCGTATTTTGATTTAGACAGCCCCATTAAAACAGCATTGGCAATACTGCCTACGCCGGACTGTATGGGCAACATCTCCTGCGGCAGGCGCCCGTATTTTTGTTCGTGTTCCAAAAATTCAACAAGAAAGCCTGCTATTTTTATACTGTTTTCATCGGGTGGATTCAAATTGCGTACATGGTCAACAATATCCGATTCCACAATGCAGGCAATTTTATCAAGGCCGCATTCCAAATACGGCGAGCCGATTCTGTCACCGACATGGTAAATCGGTATTTCTGTTCTGTGCGGAGGTTTTGCGCAAATATAAATATCGTGCATGCCTTCCATACTTAAAGGAATTGTTGTGTTAACTTCAACGATTACTTTTTTGGCATGCTTTACAAACATGGGTATGTTGCCAACGCCCGGGCCGAGCACAATGCTTCCGTCGGCGTTTACAGCGGCTGCTTCAACAATTGCCACATCAACATTACCGAAAAAGCCGTAATCTACCTGCTGGGCAAAATGGCTTAAATGTAAATCTACATAATCAATCTGTCCGCCGTTAATACCTGCCCGCATAGATTTATTGGAAGCCGCATAGTAGGGCATCCTGCTTTTAACGCCGCCCACTGCAGCAAGTTCTTCTTCAATTTCCGGACCTACCGAAGCGCCGCTCCAGATATTAATGCGGCATTTTTTGCCGTTTTTTATGGCTTTTGCCAGCGCCATTGTTGTTTTTTTAGGATAACCCGACGGCGTAAAACCGCCGACACCGACGTTCATGCCGTCTTCAATAAGCGCAGCCGCCTGTTCCGGCGTTGCTATCTTTTCAAACAACGCTGTGCTGCGCAGCCTGTCTGTACCTAACATTTTACCCCCTTCTTTCGTAACAACTTATACCTTAATTATAGTGTAAGCGTAAAAGCATATAATGTAAAATACCGTTTTATTGCAATAAATATAATTTTTATTTATATGTTTTCCTGGCTTTTAATAAAAAACACTTTAATAAAAGGCTTTTAAAAGCCGAAAGCCACTAAACTATCGCAAATATATAAAATTTTATTATATAACTTAGCTGATTTTATCATATCTTTATATATTTTTAGATTTGTAGTATAATCTAAACAGACAAAATTTAAAGGAGTTTTTATGAATATAGAATATTACCGCAACTTTATCGCCATAGTAGAAGCCGGCAGCATATCCGCCGCAGCAAAACGTGTTGCAGTGGCCCAGCCTGCATTAAGCAACCAGCTTAAAACACTGCAAAAAAAATTCGGCACACCGCTGCTTAATTTAAAGCGCGGAGGCCATACGGTTGAACTTACCGAAGCAGGCTGCATTTTATACAACAAGGCAAAATATATCTGCTCCACGGAAGATAATATTATTAAAGAAATTGCCGACTGTGCAGGCGGTTTTTCGGGCACGCTGCGCCTCAGCCTGTCGCCGTCAATGTCAATTTCCTTCATTAAAAATTATTTAAGCCGTTTTTCACGCCAGTACCCGCAAATAAATTATGAGTTGTACGAAGTGCCTATCGACGAACAAACGCAGCAGCTTTTGGACGGCAAAACAGAAATAGGCATTGCCAACGCACCACTTTTGCAGGTTAACCGCTTTGAAACCATTTACCGCAAGCGAGACCGTTTAATTGCACTTTTTCATAAGGACAGCCCCTACCTTAACGGCAATAAGCCGCATATTCTGCTTGACGATTTGGAAGATGTGCCGTTATGCCTGTCGCGCGGGTGCAGCACGCTGTTTTTAAACACCTGCAGCGATTCGCGCCTTTTGCCGCAGGTATTAAGCATTAATACAACCAAACTTTCTACCATTGCCTGGGCTACGCAAAACATTGGCGTTGCCATAGTACCTGCCGAAAAATATGAATTGTTTGACCCCTGCCTGGTGCCGAAACAAATTGAGGACGAGCGTTTATTTGTTGAAAAGACACTCTCTGTTGTGAAAGACAGGCCTCTTTCAACCGTTGCCAAAACCTTTGTTAATTTCTTTTTAGAGAATTTTTGACATAAGGAGCATTTGCCATGCAGAAAGACAAAATAAAAAGCCCGTTTTACTACTTCTTTTATCCATTTGTCTACATAATGGCCGGCTTAATTTTACTTTTTCATTTCTGCCTTACTGCCCTGGAGTTAACCAAAACATACGGCCTGATGTACGGCAGCCTATACTCTCTGCTGATTCTTGCCGCCATAGCAGCCTATAGCCTGCTGCTTTACGCAACCGGCAGGCTGATAAGCTCCAAACTGAAGAAAAATCCTGCCATCAAAAAGATGGCCGCTTATGCCGTACAAGGGGGCATTTCGTTTATTATCCAAAGCTATTACTTTGATTTTTCGGTATTTGCCCAAAGCAACGAATTAGCTGTAATAAAAGTAGGCTCTTTTCTTTGGGTTTTTCTTTCGATATATATTTTTCTTAATTTTTGGCTGCTTACTCTATCCGCCATAAGATATTACATTTTTTCCGACAAATAATAAAATGACCTTTTTTCCTATATAAAATTTTAATAAAAAGAAGGTGTTTACATGCTCAAACTAATTTCCAAACACGATTGCTGTGGCTGTACAGCGTGCGCATCTATCTGCCCTAAAGGCTGCATTGCCATGACAGCAGACAGCGAAGGTTTTTATTACCCTGAAATAAATGAAAACCTTTGCATTAACTGCGGTTTGTGTGAAAAGGTTTGCCCTTTGCTGCATAAACCGGCCCAGCATACAATTTTAAATGTTTACGGAGCCAAAAATTGTGATGACGGCATACGTTACACCAGTTCCAGCGGCGGCATGTTTACGCTGTTTGCCAACGCTGTCTTACAAAGCGGCGGTACGGTTTTCGGGGCAGAGCTCGACGATGCTTTTCAGGTTTGCCATACCAGCATTACAAATACCGGCGAACTTTTCAAACTGCGCGGTTCCAAATACGTGCAAAGTAAAATGACAGGAATTTTCAAAAAGGTACGCACTTTGCTGAATAATGGAAAGAAGGTGCTTTTTAGCGGTACCCCCTGCCAGATTGCCGGCTTGAAAGGCTTTTTAATGAAAGACTACGAAAATCTGACAACCGTTGATGTTGTCTGCCACGGTGTCCCCAGCGCCAAAGTTTACAACAAATATTTGCAGGAAATTGCCTCATACACCGGCGAAAGCATAACAAAAGTAAACTTCCGCGACAAAGCTAACGGCTGGAAGCAGGGAGAAACCTTGTTTTTCACAAAAACTCACCGCATTGGCGCGCCAAAACGGCAGGAAACCTATATGCGTCTTTTCCTGAACAATGTCAGCATCCGCCCAAGCTGCGGTGACTGTGCCTTTAACAACAAACGAAGCCTGGCCGATGTTACCATTGCCGATTATTGGGGCATAGATAAGCAATTTCCCGAATTTGATGATGATAAAGGCGTAACACTGGTGATGATTAATACTGAAAAAGGCCAGCAGCTGTTTGATACAGTAAAAGATAAAACAACTTATATTGCCACAGATTTTGAAAAAGGCGCCGAATATAATCTTGCAGTCAGCAAATCATTAGGGCTGCATCCCAAACGGCAATATTTTTTTGATAATCTTGAAAAGAAAACCTTAAAAGAACTGGAGGCAGAAATTCTGCCGCCGGTATAATAAAAAAACAGGGTTCACTGCATTATTTTACGTTTGCAGCAAACCCTGTTTTTATTTTTTAATATTTTTATTTTAATGTTTTTATCTCACATCCGGCATTTTTAGCACAATGCTCGTCAATAATAATTTTGCCAATCCGTCCGGCACGTATATACCCGCTGAGCGGATTTTTTACGCTTTCCACCGTTCCTTTAATGCTGGCTTTTACGTCACTGTATTCAAAGGCCAAATCACAATCCTGCATTTCACAATCTTCCATAACCAGCCCTTTAGCATAGCATAAAGGCTGCGTACCAATTATTTTGCAGCGTATAAGATGCAGATTCTCTGAATACCAGGCAAGGTATTCGCCTTTAATAATGCTGTCGGTAACGGTTACGTTTTTGCTGTGCCAGAAAGCGTCTTTTGTATCGAGTACGGAATTTTTTATAGTTACGTTTTCTGCATACTGAAAAGAATATTTTCCCTGCATCTTCAGTCCGTTAATTTCCAGATTGCGGCATTGCAAAAACGAATAAACGGAAACAAGTCCGCAGTTTTCAATCTTCATTCTGCGGCAGAACCAGCCGAATTCTTCCGAATTTATTTTGCAGTTTTTTATCGTTACATCATCACATTCGCGTACGGCTTTAATGCCGTTTATTTCCGTGTTTTCTATAACCAATCCTTTATCATACCACATTGCAGCACGGCAGGTTTCCGTCATCAATGAATTTTCCATACTGCCGCCGTTTAAGTGCCACAAAGGGTAGCGCAGCAAAAACCGGCAGTTTTTTATGTTAATATTGCCGCATTCTTTCAGTGCCGATTCCCCGTCAAGCGGCCCGGAAAATTCACAGTTCACTACTTCTGCATTATGTAAGCCATATAACGCACGTTCTTCATCCATTGTGCGGTTTTGAATAATATTCATTTTTACCCCCTGCTATAAACTAAATTCAATTCTGGCACTGCTTTTGCCTGCGGCTTTCACCAAATGTTCCGTATTTTCTATTCTGCCAATTCTGGTATAACTGTAACTGGTATTAAAACTTTTATAAAACACAACCAGGCAGTCATTGCCGAAAAGCATAATATCCCCGGCATTAATTTTTCCCAGCTTTTGTGCATTTGTTGGCAAAGCCATGTCAAGATAGCAATATTTTTCATTACTGTTTAACTCTTTCATGGTTAAACTTAACGGCAGCAGCTGCATAAATTTTTGTGCAGCCTCATTATCATATAATTCTGCCGTAAATTTTTGCCCATTAATCGTTATTTTTAACGGTTTCATTTCTTCCCCTCCGGCAGCGGCATATGGCGCCGAACCATCAGCCGGGCTCTTGCCTGCTGATGCATTAAAAACACATCCTGCAATAACAAAAGCCAGCAAAACTAAAAGTAAACTTATTTTCTTCATTTTATTTGCCTTAAGCCTGTTTACCAAGCATGTACGCTTCATTCATGGCGGACATACTTTTTACATCGCCCGGTTTTTTCGCGCCAAGCCCGCAAACTACTCCTTTTAAGCCTGCATTTTCAAAGCAGTCAATCCATCCCTGCAAACCTTTAAGCGGCCCTTCGGAAGCAGACTGTTCAATATCGGCAGCAGTAAGTAAAAAGTAAATATCAGTAAAATTATATTCCGCCGGGAAAAGCGGATTGGTACGGTCTAAAAATGTTTTAAGCTGCCCGCAGATATCATAAAAATACACAGGCGAAGCAAAACAGATAACATCTGCCTGCTGCATTTTGGGCAAAATTTCTGCCATATCATCGTTAATAACGCATTTGCCTGTTTTCTGGCAGGCAAGGCAGCCTTTGCAAAAATTAATGCTTTTGCCGCACAAGGTAATTTTTTCTGCTTTATTGCCGCTTTCCAACGCTCCGCGCATAAATTCATCAGCCAGCATATCAGAATTGCTGCCGTTTCTTAAACTTGCCGAAATTACCAAAATATTTTTAGACATCCTTAAGGCCTCCCTGTTTCATTTTAAAAATTACATAATCCAAAATATCAAGTTTTTGTTGTTCTCCATGAATTTTTTGCAAAAGGCGGTATCGCTCTTGCTGCAAAACAGGTAAAATTTCCTGTTCGCCATATTTTTCCTTAATTTGCAGGCAGGAAGCTATAATTTCTTTGGCACAGCCGCAGTCTTTTAAAATGCTTTCCAAAATAACTTTTTCGTCTTTTTTCAAAGCACCGCCCCCTTTGTTTATAAGTATAATCTTTCTGCAATTTGCTATCAAATACCTATATTGAATTAAGATTCATGCTTGACGGGCATATAATATCAACTTATAATTTTTATAATGGGAGGTGTTTTAAATGGAATTAAGGGTTCTGCGCTATTTTCTTGCCGTCGCCCGCGAAGAAAGCATTTCCGATGCGGCAGACTTTCTGCATATTACCCAGCCAACCTTATCGCGCCAGCTGATGGATTTAGAAGAAGAACTTGGCAAACAGCTTTTAATCCGCGGTAAGCGCAACCGCAAAATTGCTTTAACGGAAGACGGTATGAGGCTTCGTAAACGCGCTGAAGAAATTATAGCGCTTGCCGATAAAACAGAAGCCGAATTTTTAGCGGAAGGGCAGGACATCAGCGGCGATGTTTACATTGGCTGCGGGGAAAGCGACGCCATGCGTATAATAGCAAGAACGGCAGTACGCTTAAAAGAAGATTACCCCGATATCCGTTTCCATTTATACAGCGGCAATGCCGAAGATGTTTCCGAGCGCATGGAAAAAGGACTGCTTGATTTCGGCATTTTTATTACTGCAGGCGATATTGATAAATATGATTATTTAAAACTTCCGGCTTATGATACCTGGGGTGTTATTATGCCTAAAAACGCGCCGCTGGCAGCAAAAAAGTATATTACGCCCTCCGATTTGGCAGGTTTGCCGCTAATTGTATCGCGCCAGGCAGTTAACCAGGAACTTACATCATGGGGGCAGCAGCATAATATACATTTTGATATTGCCTGCACCTATAACCTTGTTTTTAACGCCGCTATTATGGCAGAAGAAGGTTTTGGCTATGTATTATCGTTAGATAAACTTGTCAACACCGGCGAGGGAAGCAGCCTGTGCTTCCGTCCGTTAAAACCGGATTTAAAAGTAAATTTAAGCATTGCCTGGAAAAAATACCAGATTTTTTCCAAAGCCTCTCAAAAATTTCTGGAATACCTGAAAAAAGAAATAAATGCATAAAAAAAGAAGATAGCAGCCTGAAACAGACTGTTATCCTCTTTTATCAGTTTTAAATTATACAATAGCTTTATCCGGTTTAACAAAAAGCCACAATACGGCACCGGCAATACCGGAAACAGCGGTTACTGCCAAAGCTGCCTGCCAGCCATAAGTGGTTGCAACCCATGCCGTTACGCTCGGTGCCAAAACACCGCCTATATTGCCCCAAAAGTTCATCCAACCGGAAACGGAACCGGCAAAGCGGCCGCCCATAGAAATTACGCTTGACCATGAAGCACTCATTGTTAAGCCCAAAGAACCTAACGCAACCGAAAGCCAGAAAACATTCATCATCGGGTCTGCCGTTCTTGTTGCGATAAATAAAGTGCAGGCGCAAAGCAAAATGCCAACGGCACCGGTAGACGTTTTAACAAGATTTTGAGAAAATCCGGCTGCAATAGCTTTATCGGACAAATATCCGCAGCAGGAAACCACTGCCATCAGCGAAAGCCACGGAGCAGCAGCCCACAGGCCCATTTTAGAAAGGGAAAAACCGTGTACTTCCATTAAATAAAGCGGCAGCCATGCCAAGAATACATACATAATGTAGTCAGTTATCATAAACTGCAAACCAAGGGACCAAAACTGAGAAGATTTTAACAATTTGCCCCAGGGAGCAATTTCTTTTGCTTCAACAGTATTTTCGCGTCCGTCATTAATATGTTCAAGTTCAGCTTCATTAACATATGGGCTTTGTTTAGGATTATCGGGTACAAACTTGAACCACAAAACACCAAGCAGAACGCCTATAACACCGAACAGCCAAAATACGGCTTTCCAGCCTAAAGCAGCCATTAAAGCTACCGTAACGGCCGGGCCTACAACCGGGCCAAAAAAGCAGCCATTTAAAATGAAAGAACTTACTTTGCCTTTTTCGCCCTTATTAAACCAGCGGTGACCGGCAATAGCCGCAGCAGGATAAATAGGTGCTTCACCAACACCGAATAATAAACGAACGATTGCAAAAGAAAATTTACCGCTCGCAACGGCTGTAAGCGCTGTAAAAACAGACCACCAAACAACTGCCAGAGAACCGGTTAAGCGATGTCCAAAGCGTTCAGCCATCATTCCGCCCGGAACCTGAAATAAAGCATAACCTGCAAAAAAGAAGGACTGGATTAACCCCATATCAATTTTAGTAAAACCAAATTCCTGCATAATTACAGGCGTTGCAACTGACAAATTTACTCTGTCCATATAAGATACAAAGCTGATTGCAAAAATAAGCCAGGCAACTTTCCAACGAAAATTTGTCATAGTCTTTCTTTCCATCTTTCCCTTAACTCCTTTACAATAAAATAAAAATTACCGCACCCCTTAATTTAATATGTATACAAGGGTTATTGGTATTTATATTAAATGGATAAAAGTAGTAAGTCAAGCGAATTAAGGAAATTTGCGAAAATTTTATGTCAACTTCACTTTTTAGCCACAATATTTGCAACAAAATTTACAGTTGTTTTATGCTAACAAAACAGCATTTATGTATTAAAGAAGAACGTTTTAAAAAGAATTTATGAATAAAAATAAGGCTCATGGTATATATGAGCCTTGTGAGATATTTAAGTCAATATAATAGCAAAAAATGAAAATATAAAGCTAAAGTAGAGCAGAAAAGGCAGCAAGCTTTTTCCGGGTACCCCGGTCGGATAGATACCCTGTAGCAATAAAAAAAGAAACATACCATAAGGTATGCTTCTTTTCAACCGGCAGCTATCTA
>ERZ827512.224-NODE-224-length-86441-cov-5.956035_pt1 | contig 86441 bp, 69 predicted proteins | sample MGYA00519916_ERZ827512 | MGnify/ENA primary metagenome ERZ827512 (study PRJEB31778, sample SAMEA3449335) | human gut metagenome | biome: human gut; feature: human-associated habitat; material: faeces | place: United Kingdom | collected 2010/2012 ... | reverse complement strand
AGAATTACGATGAAGTTTTCACGACCGACGCAAACGGTGAGATCTTCATTGAAAACCTGCGCATCGGCAAATATACCGTGACGGAGGTTGAGGACAGCGCCAGCGCCGGATATAAACGCCCGAATCCTTTTGAGATCGAGCTGGCCGCTGATGAAACGCTGACGGTCAATGTCCATAACGATAAGGTCACGACCGATCATCCGGACAGCCCGAAGACCGGTGACAGTTCTCATATGGCTCTATGGGTGGGTCTGATGCTCGCAAGTCTTGGCGTCCTGATCGGTACGATCCTTTATTCCCGCAAGAAGAAGCATCTTGCAGACTGAAAAGGGAGGTAAGGCAATGAAAACAAAACTGGCAAAAGGCACTCTGCTGATCCTGTCGCTGCTTTGCATTCTCTGCGTTCCGATCACACCGGTCTATGCAGTGCAGCAAGGCACGGACGGCAGCGAACTGCAGGTGGTGAAAGCAGAACAACTGGAGATTCAGCTTGGCACAGCATGGTCGGGTGTAGAGTTCCAACTCAAGACGGACGCCGGGGTTTACCCCGGCACCGTCAAGGTCGGAACGGATGGCGTGCTCCGCCTTGAGATCGGCGGCAGCTCCCGGTACATTCTGACCTGTATGAATTCCTCAACTTCGATTCCAGAGCCGGAGGATACGGCGGACTCAACAGACCGGACGCAAGCTCCTGCCACAACAGAGCAAAGCCCTGAGTCAAATGAGAAAGCCGCATCCGGCATCCCGACGCTGCATATCATCCTCTTTGCAGGCGGTATGGTCATTGCAATCAGCACTCTGATCGTCATGCAGGTTCTCAAGAAAAAGCGTGAAAATGAGGCTCCGGATGACGAAGAGGACGAGGAATAATCCCCCAGACTGAGTCTGACAGAGAAAATCAGAGAATTTGCGATATTTTTCGTAAAATTCGGCGCGAAAACGACGATAAACCTTGACTTTTCGGCACTTCTCTGCTATACTATAAACGTGGCAGGAGCTTGCGTTCAGGCTCTCGATACGTCTATGGTATGGCGTCAGACTTCGTCTCGGAAAGAGACAAGGAATCGTTACGGATTTGCGCACTGAGCAAGTCCACAATAACGCAGGCAATTGAATATGATAGCCGGAAGGCTGCTTGAATCCATACAGTGATCATTTGTGCTGTATGTTTTAATGCAGTTCTTCCGGCTTTTGTTTTTCTCGGAGGTAATATGAACTATGAATAAGAAGAAGAAAAGAAAGGGGTTTGACCGGGGCGGGATGCGGTGCCCCTACTGCGGCAGCCCCGTTGTGTACAGAAGTGCAGACGGGATCTACCGCGACAATTCCAAAGGGACCATGCTTTATGTATGTTCCCGCTATCTATACATACGACGATATTTTTCAGATCGGCTGCATCGGCCTCTGCAAGGCTGCGGCAACAGATAAAGGCGGGACCTTCTCTACCTACGCCTATCGCCTGATATGGAACGAGATATGCGATGCGCTGATCTACTCAACCAGGCGGCAGGCAGCGGAGTTTTCCAGTGATATGATTCCCCTGGTTGCAGAAGAGCCGACCGTATCGATCGCAGATGTCGCAACGCAGTTGGATGTGCAGGCTGCACTCAAAGCAGCAAAGCAGGAAGCCTCTCCGTGCGTAGTCAAGGGAATCGATGCAATGATTCAAATGACCAAGGGGCGCTCCAGCAAGGAAATCGGAAATGAGTTCGGTGTGTCTGCCAACCTTGTTTGTGCCTGGGTATCCAAGGCAAGAAAATATCTGAAAAGCCGGCCGGAAATATTAGCGCTGGCAGAAATATAAAATAAGTCATAGGGACGCTGAGAAACACTCTCTCAGCGTCCCGTTTTTTGTTTTCGGAGGTGTATATGAAAAAAGGCAAAAAGTTATGCCAAGTACTGATTCCGCTTTTCGGAGCGGTTACGGTAATCATTATGTTCCGATGCGTGCTCTTCATAGGGTATGTACCAACCTCCTCTATGGAACCAACCCTAAAAACGGGCAGCGTGCTTCTCGGAATCAGAATTATCGGTTCAATTGAAACTGGAGATATTATCGTGTTCCGGCATAACGAGAGGCTGTTTGTAAAGCGAGTCGCCGCTGTCGGCGGTGATATGATCGAACATGACGGTCAATTGGTTACAGTACCTGTAGATTGCTTTTATGTGCTCGGAGATAACACGGAGCATTCCTACGATTCGAGGTATTGGGTGTGTCCGTTTGTGACATTGAAGGATATTGTGGCAAAAGTATGTGCTGAGTAAAAAGAGCGTAAAACCACAAAGCAGCTTTACCTAACTGTGGTAACTTCTTTTCGGTGTTTTTTTAGTGAGCAGAAAATAGGCACTGTTCAATCCATTCCGGCTGTTGTTATATAATAACATTACATACCGATCTGAATAGAAGCCCAAATCAGGGGCTAATAAGAGCCCCCGATCGTCATGCCTTATTTCCCCACCCCGTAAAAAGCAGAAAGCCGCAAAGAAATTAAATCTATCGCTTTATAAACCGTTGTGTTTTTGCAAGAAATATGATATTATATTCTAAACAGCCAAGACCGACTGTTCCTATTTTCCGAGTACATCCTGTTTGAATCGAGGCTGACGGTATGGATATAAGCTATAAAAAGCTCTGGAAATTGCTGATAGACAGGGACATGAAAAAGAAAGACCTTGAAAAAGCTGCGGGCATCAGCAACTATGTCATTTCCAAAATGACCAGGAATGAAAATGTCACGGTTGAAACCGTGGGAAAAATCTGCAAAGCATTGAACTGTACGCCGAATGACGTAATGGAATTCGCATCCGACAGCGAGATTTGATAATGCTTTAGTATACTGTCTTTGGTAAATGCACATTCGGAATCGTCCTGCCGAGAAGCAAATAAAACTGCCAAAGAACATTCTTTGCCTGTGAGAGAAAGCGAGAGATTTTCCATATGAAACGGAACACAAGACAGCTGATTCCCATGATCGTTGTTTTTACGCTCATTGCCGCGGCTTATTCCTGCAGGATGCTTGCCATGCTCGACATCTGCGGGGTTTATGTGAACTATATCCGCGCCGCGCTTTATTTACTTCTGTTTTCCCTTTGGGGTTATTCCCTTGACCGACGCATTATACAGCCGCAGACTCTGCACTGCCTGCGTCTGACCGCGGCGCTGATGCTGCTGTGGCTTATTCTGCGCACGCTGAAATATGAGTTTGTCACTGACCTGACAGTGGCGCGGTACATTTGGTATCTTTACTATCTGCCAATGCTTTTTATACCGCTGCTGGGAGTGTATATTGCGCTGTCTCTAGGGAAATCGGAGAAATTCCGCCTGACCGGAAGGATCGGCGCTTTGGCAATCATTCCGGCTGTGCTGTTTTTGCTGGTGATCACCAACGATCTGCACCAGCAGATGTTTGCATTCAGCAGCGGCGTGCCGGGAGAACCAGACAATTATTCCTATTCCTACGGTCCCGTTTACTTCTGCTACCTCGGTTGGACGGTGACCTGCATGTTTTTTTCACTTATCCTCCTTTTGAAGAAAAGCCGCATACCGGGCAGCGGAAAAAGGAAGCTTGCACCGTTTGTTATAGGCTGCGCAACGGTTCTGTACGGGATTTTGTATCTGTCGGGCCTGCCGTCTGTACGCTGGTGGTTCGGTGATATGAATGTGACATTCTGCCTTTTATATGCGGCGATTTATGAAAGCTGTATACGCTGCCGGATGATACAGTCCAATACAGGCTATGTCGAACTGTTCGAGGCAACGACGCTGGCTGCCTGTATTGCGGACAGCAGCGGAAACATCGTTCTCCGTTCCCGGGCTGCAGACGAAGATATGGTTTGCCCGAAAAACGGACTTCAGATCATCCGTCCCGACGGAATACGCATTTCTTCGGCACCGATCAGCGGAGGATATGCCGTTTGGCAGGATAACGTGCGCCCGCTGACCGAACTTCGCACAAAGTTAAGCGAAAACAAGGCCAAAATAAAAAACAACAAAGAGAAATTGCAGGAGGCTTATCTCATACAGAAAAAGCTGAATGAGTTGACCGAAAAAAACCGGATTTATGACGAATTGGAAACAAAGTACGGAGAGCAGATAGCCAGGATCGGTCAACTGCTGAAACAATGTGAGGGTGCAGAGCCTGCCGAAATACAAAACCTGCTGAAAAGAATTATTCTGCTTGGCACTTACATCAAGCGCGGCGCTAATCTGTATTTTCTCAGCCTGGAATATGAGCTTCTGCCGCAGCAGGAGCTTCGGCTGACAATAGACGAGGCCGTGCGGGTCATGACCGTTTGCGGCACGGAGTGCAGTGTGGTCTATCACACAACAAAACCGATGCTTTCGGCAGAGGTGGCGCGGCTGTTCGACCTTTTGAAAACCGTTGAGGAGGCCACGATAAACGAGCTGCATTCTCTGTTTATCTCCGTGTCCGACAGTGAGATGGATCTGTCGGTGGAGTGTGCTGCGGATCTGTCATTCCTCGTTTCTCCAAATGTAACCGTTAAGCAGGAGGACGGTTTATGGCTTGTTCGCACGATGATAGGAGGTTGGAAGGATGCATAGAATGAAACGCTTAGGCTTTAATGCCATTAAAGAGAGCTTTGACCGGCTTCCCACTGCCGTATGCTTTTTTGATCGCACGGGTAGTATCGTTCTCTGCAACCGGCAGATGTATCAATTGAGCCAATATCTGCTGAACAGTGATATGCAGTATTTGGGCGAGGTCGTGGAAGCGCTCCATCATCTTCCGAATGGTGTTGTACGGATTCCGGACGTAGAGAATATCTTTCGCTTTCCCGACAACACCGTATGGAGATTTGAAAAAACAGAGGTCACCGACAAATACGGGGAGAGGTATATACAGCTCACCGCCGCCGATGTTACCGAGCTGCAGCGTGCTTCGGTGCAGCTCGCCGATGACTGTAAGAAAATCGAGGAGGATTCAAAAAAGCTGAAACAGCTTTCCGATAATGTCGTGGCATTAGCGCGGGAAAAGGAGCGGCTTGACGCAAAATCCGCCATGCACGACAACCTTGCCGCTTGCATTACACTGACGAAGCAGTACATAACGGGAGAATTTGACGGTGTGGAAGCGGATACTGTGTGCCGCGAATGGGAGAAGGTCATTGCCTTTCGGGACGTTATCCGGCTGTCGGAAAAGCAAAAACTGCTTGACAGTGCAAAGACCGGCGGTGTGACCGTGAGGATAAGAGGCGAAGAACCGACGGGCGGTGAGGCGGAGTTGATGTACACCGCCATGCAGGTCTGTTTAACCAACGCCATTCAGTATGCCAATGCGACCGAGGTTTCTGCGAATATTTGGAAAAACGAACACAGCTATACCGTCATGATACGCAATAACGGCAAGCCGCCGGAGAAGGAGATCACCGAGGGCGGTGGTCTTACCAATCTGCGCCACAGGATAGAAAATTCGGGCGGGAAGATGACGGTACAGAGCCTGCCGGAGTTTTCTTTGGTGATCGAGATGCCGAAGCATGGAAATTCGGGGGGTAACCTATGGCTATAAGGAAAATATTGATCGTTGAAGATCAGACACTGGCGAGAACATATCTGTGCTCCTGTGTGGAGAAGTGCACAGATTGCGAGGTCGCGGGCACGCTGACACGTGCTGATGCAGCACTTTGCCGCTGCGGCGAGGGTCACATCGACCTAATTCTCATGGATATATGCACCGAAAGTGATTCGGACGGTCTGACCGCTGCCGAATCGATCAAGAAGTTCTATCCCAGTATAAAGATCGTTATGGTGACCTCTATGTTGGAGGGACGATTTCTTGATCGGGCAAAAAAAATCGGCGCCGACAGCTTCTGGTATAAGGATTCTCCCTCAGGAGATCTTGTGAGCGTGATCGAAGGCACGCTTTCCGGCAGGAGCTTCTGGCCTGACGGTGTTCCGACCGTCCGGCTGGGCAAAACGCTTTCCTGTGAGCTGTCCGACCGCGAGATGGAGACTCTGCGCCTGCTCTGTGAGGGAAAAACCAATACCGAGATCGCCGCGGAGCTGAACGTGGCGGAATCCTCGGTGCGGACATACATCAACCGTATGCTGGAAAAAACCGGCTATCCGAACCGCAACCGGCTGATGATCGCAGCCGTCGGCAAACGGATGGTCGTGCCCGGATGCTGGCTTGATGAGCATGAAGAAAAACGATAAATATGCAGAAAAATGACGGCTTTATGCATTGCGGCATTTTTGAGGGACTGTTAAGAACACCGGGTTTTTAACAGTCCCTTTTCCGCTGTCCGGAGGGAAAAGGGCGTGAGTTCACAAAATATTTACAATCAGGCCGGCATTTGTCCTCTTTTTTGAGGACAGACGGAGCCGATTTTTTCTGATATAATAATATCGGATAGCAGGATGAAGCGGATTCATCGGATATATCAAGAAAGAAAAGGAGGGATGGTTCGATGAAAAAAATTGTGGTCGATATGCAGAATTATCTGTTCGGCGATTCCATAGCGACCGCTTTCAGAAGTTCGGACTATGATATCGACGCGGTTCGGACGGAATCCCCGAAAGATACAGTCGAACTGTGCCGGGTGTATAAGCCGTTTGTTCTTGTGATGGAAGTTACGGGATACACTCCGTGGATGCTGTGTGAGAGGCTGAAGCTCCGGGACGAGGTCAAGGCTGTATGTCCCGATTGCAAGATTGCTCTCATCGTCGATTCCAACACCGAAAAACAGGCGGCGAAGGATATCCGTGATGCGAAGAAAAACGGTATCATCGACCAGTTTTTCTATGGCTCGATGACAGCCGAATATCTGATGGATCAGATCTACGCAATGTGACACGGTCGCGGGGCGAAACACACAAAAGGAGGAAAATTAATGCGTAATTCAAAACGGTGCGGCAGTTTTTTCCCTTGTCTCTTCATCAATGTTCTTATGAATATCGGAGGACTGCTGCCGGCGGCGGTTTTATTGGTGCTGCATTTCTGGCTGAAAATATCCGTGTGGTGGCCGGTCGGGGCATTCATCGCATGGGTTTTGTACCTGATTATGTGGGTGTCATTTATCGGCTGGGCGGGCAGATGCGGCTCGGAACGCGATTTGCCGAAAACAAACAAAAACCCGTATTCCGTCGGAAATGCGGAAAGGAATCTGTGATCTTCCGGCTTCGGCCGGGAAATATATTTTGATCATTCTTACAGCTGGAAAGGAGTAATTGTTATGGGACTTATCAAAGCAGGTATCGGTGCGCTGGGAGGCACTCTTGCCGATCAGTGGAAGGAGTTTTTCTACTGCGAATCCATGCCCAAGGAGGTGCTTGTCACCAAGGGTCAGAAGCGGGTAGGCAGCCGTTCCTCCAATACAAAGGGCAGCGATAATATCATCTCCAACGGTTCCGGCATTGCCGTTGCCGACGGTCAGTGCATGATCATCGTGGAGCAGGGAAAGGTTGTAGAGGTTTGCGCCGAGCCCGGCGAATTTACATATGATACCTCAACCGAGCCGTCCATTTTCTCGGGCAAGCTCGGCGAGAGCATCAAGGAGACCTTCAGGACCATCGGGAAGCGTTTCACCTACGGCGGCGACACCGGCAAGGATCAGAGGGTGTATTATTTCAACACCAAGGAGCTTATCGACAACAAATTCGGCACCCCGAACCCCATTCCCTTCCGGGTGGTGGATTCCAAGATCGGGCTGGATCTTGACGTGTCGGTGCGGTGCTCGGGCGTGTATTCCTACAGGATCGCCGACCCGCTGCTGTTCTATACGAACGTCTGCGGCAACGTGGAGAAGGAATATACCCGGGATGAGCTTGACAGCCAGCTGAAAACCGAGTTTGTCAGCGCACTGCAGCCGGCATTCGGACGTCTGTCCGAGCTTGAGCTGCGTCCCAACCAGATCGTGACCCACAATACCGATCTTGAAAACGCCATGAACACGGCGCTCTCCGAAAAATGGGGAGAGCTGAGAGGGCTGAAGGTCGTCAGCATCGCACTCGGTTCGGTCACACTGCCGGACGAGGATGCGGATATGATCAAGCAGGCTCAGCGTGCGGCGATCATGCGGGATCCCACGATGGCGGCGGCAACGCTTGTGGGTGCGCAGGCAGACGCAATGAAGACGGCGGCAGGCAACCAGGCGGGAGCCATGACCGGCTTTTTGGGCATGGGTATGGCGATGAATGCCGGCGGCGGCATGAACGCACAGAACCTGTTTGCCATGGGACAGCAGCAACAGCAGCAGGCACAGCAGGCGGCACCTGCGCCGGGTGGCTGGACCTGCGCGTGCGGAGCGAGCGTGAACGGAAACTTCTGCCCGAACTGCGGAGCGAAGAAGCCGGAGCCTCAGCCCGCGGCAGGCGAATGGAAGTGCAGCTGCGGCGCGACGGCAAGCGGAAAGTTCTGTCCGGAGTGCGGCGCACCCAAGCCTGCGGACGAATCCGGCTGGACCTGCTCGTGCGGAACGGTGAATAAGGGAAAATTCTGCCAGAACTGCGGCGGCAAAAAGCCCGAGGGCGCACCGCTCTACCGCTGCGACAAGTGCGGCTGGGAGCCGGCTGACCCGAAGAATCCTCCGAAATTCTGCCCGGAGTGCGGGGACATATTTGACGACAAGGACATAAAATGAGTCATGCGGCGAGGGCTTTGACCGTTATCGCGCTCATGCTCCCGGTTTCGGCTGTGACGGGCACCTTCTTTTCGGTGCTGCGCCGGAGGACGGGACGGGGAGGTAAGGGAAAACACACCCCGGCGGTCAGTGTCGCGCCGCTGATAATTCCCGACGGTGCGCGGCTTATCAGTCTCAACTGGTGCCGGAGCTCGTCGAACGAATACGAATGCTTTGCTTTTGATCTGAACAGAGACGGAAGCTCCTTCAGGCTCTCCGGACGGTTTGCCGATCCGGAGGGCGGCGGGAGGACGGAGGCTGTGCCGCTTGACGACGGCCGGCTGAAAAGCATTGAGTGCTGTCTGAAAAGCGGCGGCTTCCGGGTCTGCGGAGAACGTGAACCGGAGGACGGAGTTTATGACGGAGTCTCCGGAATGCTGTGCGCGGGTTTGAGACTGCCGGACGGCAGCACCGTTCCGGTCAGGTACAGCGGCAGAGGGGAAGAAGAGCTTTTCGGGCTGCTGAAGCTGTTTCTGGGGCAGTAGAGCGGGCGTTCCGGCAGAAAAACCGGAATGTTCCGAATATAATTACATATCGGCTTTGCCTGCGGATCCGGGTTACGGAGCGGCGGAGCAAAACGGATTGTGCAGGAGAAAAAAATAAACGGAGGACCATTATCATGGGACTGTTTGACAAAAAATATTGCGACATATGCGGTCAGAAAATCGGACTTTTCGGAAACCGCAAGCTGGAGAACGGAAATCTCTGCAAGGACTGTGCTAAAAAGCTCTCGCCGTTTTTCAGCGAACGCCGGAACTCGACGGTCGAGGACATCAGGCGACAGCTTGCCTACCGCGAGGAAAACGAAAAGCAGCTTGCCGCTTTTTTTCCGTCGCTCACCTTTGACGGGAGCAAGAAGGTATATATCGATCCCATGAGGGAACGGTTCGTCGTTACCGGGATTTCCGACTGGCGCAGTGCCAACCCCGACCTCATTGCTTTTTCGCAGGTTTGCGGGGTGGAAACGGATATCAGGGAAAACAAGGAAGAAATATATTACGAGGATCCCGACGGAAACAGGAAGAGCTATGCTCCGCCCCGTTACGCCTGTGACTATGAGTTCAATGTGACGATACGGGTGGATTCACCGTGGTTTGACGAGATAGAGCTTGAGCTGAGCGACGGCAACCGTCCCGACAGCCGCTATACCGATCTGTACCGCGAATATGAGCGGAAGATGCATGAGCTTGCGGATATTCTGATGCGCCGGGACGACCGGTACAGAGTCTGGGACGGCGACGGCATGATGAAACGGACAGACAGCCGTCCCGAGAAGCCCGCGCCCGCGCCCGCCGCGAATGCCGGAGAGGAATGGATATGCTCCTCCTGCGGTGCGAAAAACAGCGGCAGGTTCTGCCCGAACTGCGGCGCAGGAAAGCCCGCCGTGCGCTCTGCCTGCGATAATTGCGGCTGGGCGCCCGCTGCCGGACAGAGTATGCCGAAATTCTGCCCGGAGTGCGGCAGACCGCTTCGGTAAAGCCGTGAAGCATACCGTGTGCAGGGTTTCGGCTGCCGTGCTTGCTCTCCTGCCGGTTTTCGGGCTTTTCGGCTGCGGCGGAAGCAAAAAGTACACCGCCGATGACATCGTTTTAATAAATACGGTTTATTACGGCACGGAAATGAACCCTGTGTATTCCTTCGCCCTGAAAAAGGAAAAGGACGGCTGGTTGTTCTCTGCAGACTGTCTTGTGGGGAACAGGAAGGATCATTACACCTCGTTCGGCTCCTTCCCGGTAACGGCAGAGGATGCGGAGGGCTTCCTTCGGATCATCCGTGAGGACGGCGAGACGGAGAGGCTTTTCAGGTACCGTAATCCGATGCGGATTTTTAACAGGTCGGATGCACCTGCACGCAGCTCCGGAATGACCTTCTCTGACGGAAACAGGGTGGAGAAGGAAACGGCGCTCGGCAGCAGGGCGATCGAATATCTCCGTGAGCTTGCCGACAGGTACTATGAGGCGGCAGAGAGCCGGCAGACGGCAGCCGGAACGAACCGATAAGAAAAAGCCGGCAAAACGCCGGCGGCATCCGGCAACCGATTCAAAACAAAACAGAACAGGAGAAATCTGATGGCAGATCTTCAGGAATACAAATGTCCCTGCTGCGGCGGGGCGATAGCCTTTGACAGCCAGCTCCAGAAGATGAAGTGTCCCTACTGCGACACGGAATTCGAGATGGAGACTCTGAAGAGCTATGACAGCGAGCTTCAGGGAGACAAGACAGATAAAATGGATTGGGAGACCTCGGCGGGAAGCGAGTGGACGGAGGGCGAGACGGACGGGCTGCGCTCCTATGTGTGCAGGTCCTGCGGCGGCGAGATAGTCGGCGATGCCAACACGGCAGCCACCGCCTGCCCATTCTGCGGCAATCCCGTTGTGATGATGGGTCAGTTCTCCGGCGCGCTCAGACCGGATCTTGTGATTCCGTTCAGGCTGGACAAGAAGGCGGCAAAAGCCGGACTGATGAAGCATCTGACCGGCAAGCGGCTGCTGCCGAAGGTTTTCAGAGACCAGAATCACATCGACGAGATCAAGGGGGTTTATGTCCCGTTCTGGCTCTTCGACACAGACGTTGATGCGCAGGTGCGCTACCGTGCAACAAGAGTGAATTCATGGAGCGACAGCGATTACAACTATACCGAGACCAGTTATTTCATGGTACACAGGGGCGGAAGCGTAGGCTTTGAGCACGTCCCGGTTGACGGGTCGTCCAAAATGGCGGACGATCTTATGGAATCGATAGAGCCATATAACTTCGACGATGCGGTTGACTTTCAGACGGCATATCTTGCCGGTTTTCTGGCTGACAAATACGACGTTACGGCGGAGCAGAGCATCGACAGGGCGAACGAGCGTGTCAAACGCTCCACCGAGGAGACATTTGCCCAGACCGTCAAGGGCTATACCACCGTGCGCACCGAAAACAGCAGCGTTCAGTTCCGCGGCGGCAAGGCAAAGTATGCGCTTTATCCCGTTTGGCTCCTCAACACTACCTGGAACGGAAACAAGTACACGTTCGCCATGAACGGGCAGACCGGAAAGTTCGTCGGAGATCTGCCGGTTGACAAATCGGCGGCGACCCGGTGGACACTGCTGCTTACGGCGATATACGGGCTTGCCTCATACGGCATCGTGTGGCTTCTGCGCCTGATAGGACTGGTCTGAGGAGGGCTGAGCGAATGAAAAAGACAATACTGACGATTCTGGCTGTCATTGTTCTCTGTCTCGGGACTGCGTTTTCCGCCTTTGCGGAAGACGAGGTTCAGGACTTCCGGAACAGCGGCGACAGAGTTATCGACAATGCGGGGCTTCTGACCGACAGTCAGAAATCCGATTTGAACCGGAAGATCGATGAGATCCGTGTCCGGCAGAAGCTGGATATCGTTGTCCTGACGACAGCAACTCTTGACGGCGCGAAGACGTGGGAGTATGCCGACGATTACTTTGACTATAACTCGTACGGATACGGCATGAAAAGGGACGGTCTGCTCCTTCTCATCAGTACCGAGGAAAACGACTGGTACATATCCACCCACGGCTACGCGATATACGCCTTTACCGACGACGGTATAAGCTATATCGGAAAAAAGCTGAAGCCCTACCTTTCCGGCGGGGATTTTGCCGGCGCGTTTGATGCCTTTGCGGAGCTTTGCGACGATTTTGTCTCTCAGGCAAGAAACGAAACGCCCTATAATTCGTTCAATCTTCCGAAGGAACCCATTTCGTGGATCTGGATACCCATTTCGCTTGTGATAGGACTGCTTCTGGCGACCGGCACGGTCAAAAAGATGAAAAACAAGCTGAAAACGGTGCGCTTTCAGTCTGCGGCGGGCAGCTACATGAAGAAGGAAAGTCTGAATATTACCGAAAAACGCGATCTGTTCCTGTACAGGACGGTTTCCCGCACCGCCAAGCCGAAAAACGAAAGCTCCGGAGGAAGCAGCACCCATACCTCCTCCTCTGGCTCCACACACGGCGGCGGCGGCGGAAAATTCTGATCGGTGTTTCCGGAAAAATAAAAAAAGGAAAGAGGCAGACATGAAGAAATTTACCGCGTTACTGATGATAACACTTCTTGCGGCGGCAATGCTTGTGCCGGTGTCGGCAGCCGAAAAGCCGGTCATTACGCTTCAGCCGCAGAACTCCGTTTATCCGGAGTTTGCTTCCGCTCTCTGGAGTGTCGGAGCAAAGGGAGAAAATCTCTCGTATGACTGGTATATTGTTTACAACGGTACAGCCTACCGTACCGCGGACGCGTTCGCGGAGAACCACCCGTGGCTCAACGGCGTTACCGGGTCGGGATACGGCTCCAACGAAGCCGGGGACAGCTTCTTTGTCGAAGGCATCGGAAGCGCACTTGACGGCGCGCTGATCTATTGCGTCGTGTCAAACGAAGCCGGAAGCGTGACCTCCGAGTCGGCGTATATCTCGGTCAACGGAAAGAAATCTCCGCCTCAGCTGAAGGTGCCCGCCTCGGTCACGGTGGAGCAGGAGACGGTCGTGAAGCTGCTCTGCGAGGCTGAGGCTGACGAAGGTGACAGCGTCGGCTCATACGCATGGTTTGAGACTCCCACGGGACAGCTGAAGGACATTGTTGCCATTGGATCCTCCGGCGGTCAGCCGGAGGAGGACCCGGTGCTTGTCTGTGACACGTCAACTCCCGGGACCAGATATTATGTCTGCTATGTGATGACAAAGCTCGGCGGCATGGCATATTCAAGCGTGATTCCGGTGACCGTTACCGAAAAGACGGTTGTCACCCAGCCGCCGTCGGGGGGCTCGGAGGTGACCGACCCTCAGGCGACATCCGTACCTGACGGTACATCGGGACCGGCGGCAACGCTGCCGGCAGGCAGTGAAACATTTCCCGCAGGCTCCGGCGGACATACCGGAACCGAAAGGGTGCCGGGAGAAAAAGGCGGCAGCAGGGGAACGGTTATAATTGTGCTTGCAGCCGTCTGCGGAGTGCTTCTCGGAAGCTGCATTGCGTTAGCCGCGGCGGCATTCCGGAAGAAAAAATAACCGGATAAAAAGGAGGAAAATCGGATGAAGAAAAGAAATCTGATAATCGGAGGGGTGCTTCTGCTTTTACTGACGGCTGCCGCGGTGTTTTTTGCGGTAAACGCTCTGGCGGCGCCAAATTATCCGCGCGGAGTTGCCGATATTAAGAGCGGAGAGGTCAAAGTCGTTTTCGAAAACCTTCCGACGGAATACATAGAAGTAAAAGAGCTCTATTCGCTGCGGTACTATATGGAAAAGTACCCCAAGGCGAAAGAGATCATGGGCTATTACAAGGGGACGGTTTACTACTGGACAAAAGACGAGAAAAAGGTTCTTAACCTCGGCGGGCTTGAGGGACAAAAGCTGACCCTGAGTATCGAGTCGGGCGATGTCAAAATGGGTGCGATATATGCGCCCGGAGTGGACCTGACCATTGATACCGGCTCGAAGAGGACGCTGACGCTTACGCTCGGCTCGAATTATAAGTACATAGGAGCGGCAGGAGCGGCGGTTGACCTTTCAAAACCCAACACGACCTCATCGGAAAGCGGAAACCTGACCGTTACCGGATACGGCATTCTCCGTGTCGATACGACCGGATCCGGCAAGGACGGTGCAACCTACGGACTTTATGCCAAAACGATAACCATCGGCGAATGGAGCAACATCGAAATGCGGATGGGGAACAAGAAGAAAGAGGTCTCCCATGTGATGCTGTCAAGCGACCTGACGTTTGATACGATGGGTTATATAGACATCAAGGTCTTCAATACCAAAACCGTCGCGTATTCATGGAGCGTCAACAGGGAAAGACTCCGCCTTCTGAACGCGAGGTATCTGCAGGTTCAGTTCGAAAGGCATGAGCTGTGGGGCGAATTCGGTACACACCCCACCAAGGAAGCACGGTTACTGTGGACGGAGCTGAACGTATACGGCAATATTCATAAGGCGTGGCTCGTGGATACGTTTTATTCGGCACGAAGCTCCAAAGACAGTCCGTATACGATCAGGATGTCGCGAAACGGCTCCATGCCGGACAAAGAAGATATGGACATCAAGATAAACGGTGCCGAGATAAGCAGCGACGGAATGGTTCCGCTCTATGCCGGCAAGCCGTATTCCTTCAGCGTCAGTGTCCCGCTTCCCGACTGGTTCCTCCAGCTTGAAAAAGAGGAACGGGTCAAGCAGAATTTCTTGATATCCGTATACGACGGAACCAAGCTGCTATACGAATCCAGGGGCAACAATACCTTCAAGGTGCCGAAGACGGGGACATACACGCTCTTTGTCGAGTGGTACTACAGGAACCCCGGAACCCTGATCTGTTGGGACGGACTCAGCTGCATAAACCAAACGCTGACAACGGTTGCGCTTGAGGAGGGCGTTCTGCTCAAAGGACCGGTCGAGTATTCAAAGACCGACGCGGTCTACGGCGGCACCATCACGGCTACACTGCCGAACGTTACCGACCTGAGCGGAGTTGTGTATCAGTGGACGTATAACGATCCCAAAACCGGCGTCGGCAAGGATATCAAGGGCGAAAACGGTCCGTCGATCAAGCTGAACAAGGCTGAATACGTCAATAAGTACGTGTACCTGTCGGTTTACGGCAAGGACGGCACCAAGTACTACGGAGCTATTCACGGAAAGGCGCTCTTTGTCAAAAAGGCCAACAATCCCGGAACACCCGCACCGCTTGATGTTGTTGCGACAAAGTCAAAAGACTATTACGACGGATACAGGATCACAAACTTCGACAGCACGAAGTACGATTACGTTGTAAGCAAAACCAGTTACACTGACCTCAGCAAGATCGACTGGAGTAAGAAGCTGACCTCGGCGACGGGAAAAGGGTACTATACCGGCGACAGGCTGTACTTCTACTACCGTCTTGCCGAAACCGATGTGAAGAAACCGGGCTTCATTATCCATTCCCGTGAGCTTCTGATTGACGAAATAGTGCGGCTGGGAGGTATCACCTTTGACGGGGTTGAAAACGGCACGGTGTTTGTAAAACCCGGTCAGACCATTAATCTCAGGGTGAAGCTGAACCCTGCCACGGCAAACCAATTCACTTATTTTGAAGTCAAGTCGCCGTCGTCGTACGACACTCAGTTTTTCGAGATCGTTTCTCCGAAGAACAAGGTGACGGATCTCAACGGCTTTACCACCATAACCATCAAGGGAAAGAAGGTGGGCTACGGGTCGTTCGCACTGTACTATCCCGGACCTTCAGGTCCTATGCAGAACACCTACGGCGGTGCGCAGGTCGTTGTATATACGCCCACGGACATGGGACCGAACTCTCCCATTCTGAGCTATAAACCGGATTTCAGCGATGTTACTCTTGAAGAGGGCGAGGCGTATACTCTTCCGACCGACCTTCCGTCGATCCTTCCGCGCGATGTCCAGGGATATTCGCTGGTATGGGGAGTCGGAAAGAAGGCCAAGGATAACCTCGGCCACACCATGTATATTTACGATTTTGAGAATGAGTACGCCAAGATAGAGGGCGGAAAGGTTATCGCGAAGAAGAAGACCACAGACCCTGTCGCGGTGGTGCTCTGTATTCTCAAGCCCGGCGAGAAACCCTCTGCCGCCTACCGTGCTCAGTTCATGCTGACCGTCAGGGAGACCCCCGTCGTAAAGCCGACCGGCGTTACCGTCAGCACAAAGTCGCTCTCGATGCACGTCGGAGGCGTCTGGAAGCTGAATGCGGCAATAGCGCCCGTTGACGCTGTCGGTACCTTCACCATAAAGTACAGCAGCAGCAATCCCAAGGTCGTGAAGGTCGATGAAAACACAGGCTTCATTACCGCCGTCGGAAAGGGCAGTGCGACGATAACCGCCAAAGCCAACAACGACAGCTCGCTTGTCGGCACCTGTACGGTGACTGTCAACAACCACAGCTTCGGAAAGTGGACGCCTTCAAAGATGGGTTCGCTGAACCATCAGCGCGTCTGCTCCTGCGGTATGCTTGAAACACAGGAACACACCTACGGCGCATGGACGAACGACGATTCAAAGGGCAAGCACGTTCATAAATGCACGGTCTGCGGGAACAGCGAGTATGCAGAGCATACCGAAAGCCCGTGGATAACCGATACCGAGGCGGGTGTCGGAGTTGAGGGAAAGATGCACACCGAGTGCTATGACTGCGGCAAGGTAATGAAAACCGACGTCGAGCCCGCAATTACCGACTACGAGATAAGCGTTGCCGGAGGCAAGGCTGTCGATTCCGCCGGAAATACGCTTGCAAGAGCCGCTGCCGGCGAGAGCATAACGGTGACAGCCGATCCCGCTCCCGAAGGCAAGGTCTTCGCCGGATGGGCTGCGGAGGGGATCACTCTTGAGGATGCGTCGGCGGCAACCGTCACCTTCACAATGCCGGAGGGCACGGTGAAGCTTTCGGCGGAGTACAGGGATGCCGAAGGACCTCACAACCACGAAGCCGATACCGGCAAATGGTATTTCGATGAGAATTACCACTGGAACGCCTGCCGCGACAAGAGCTGCTCCGAGTATCTGAACAGGGAAGAGCACAGCTTTGTCTGGAAGACAGACAAACCCGCAACGGACACCGAGGACGGTATCAGTCACGAGGAGTGCACCGTCTGCGGAAAGAAGCGGAACGAAAACACCGTTATCAGGAAGGGTGAAACCAATCCCTCGGGCGGCGCGGAATCGAAGGATCCCGCCGGAACCGGCAAGCCCGGCGGAAATACCGGCACGGAGAACAGGGAATGGATTCTTCCGGCGGCGGTTGCGGCAGCTTCGGTAGTTGTCGGAGCCGGACTGACCGCACTGATCATTGTGCTGGTAAAAAAGAAAAAGAAAAAGACCGACGGCAGCACTCCCGGTAATCCCGGAAGCGCCGGCGGCGCCGAATAAGTAAACAGGCGGTACCGCACCGTCAGGATAAGACACGCGGTGCGGCACCGACCGGAATATATTATTGGAGGACAACAGAAAATGAGTATCTTTGACAAACTGAAAAGCTCGGCAAAACAGGCGGTCAGCACCGCGGCAAAGTCGGTCGGAAACAAGAAGGAGACATTTACCTTCAGGGCGCTTCCGGAAAGCCTTGAGGAGCTTCAGGCGCTTCCCGAAGCAAGCCTTGACACTCCCTTCAAGACGGCGGCTCTTACGGTTCTTGCGCTCTGCGCTTATGCAGCCGACAAGAACATCGGAACCGAAATGCTGAACTGGCTGCGCGGCCCCCGTCCGCTGAGCGGACAGGAGATCTCCTTCATCAACGACCGTTTCCGTGACGGCAAGACCTACCTGCCCTTCACCTATTTCGCCGGTTCGACTCCGGACAACGATTATACGCCTGCAGAGCCGTATACGATCACGGTCGAAAGCAATCATGTATCCGGCGAGGAGCAGGGCTACATGAAGCTGTTTATCCCCTGCGGCGGCGCGGACGCTCCCCGTCCCATCAAGCTGCGTCAGCGTCCGTCCGACGGCAAGTGGTTTTTGTGGGAGCAGTACCTGCTGACAGGCGTCCGTACCCCCAAGTCCGCCGACCCGTGGGCATGATTGAATTTAAAGGAGACAGCATATGGATATCCGCGGAATCTGGAAAGTAAAAGAAGCCCATATACCGACACCGGAAGGGGTCAGGATCTTTACTCCCGACACCCCTCCCACGGAGGACAGGTTTGACGGTTTTGCCGAGATGATGCAGTACCTGACCGAGTTTGCCGACGGCGGCGTTCTCAACACGCTCATGCGCGTTCCCGAAGAAATGAAGGAAGAAGCGGCAAAGCACGGCGTCGAGGTGCGTGATGACGGCTATGCCGTGATCGAGGCGACCGAATGGAAGGAAGAGAACGGCAAGTACTTCTACGATACCAAGATTGAGGGAGAGGTCCTTGGCGAAAAGTGCGATCCCTTTGCGGAGATTCCCGTCACCGAAGACGGATGCCTGCTGTATAGCTACGGAATGATTCTTCTGGAAAGAGTCTGATCCGACTGTTTACAACGGTGAAGATGATACAATGAATGTTGATAATCCATATAACCTCAACCTGGAATCAACAGAATCGCAGACGGTAAGCGAAAATCGAGCCGATGAATCGGTTTTGAAAGAGACCTTCAAGGAATATTTCGGAGGATTGAACTATTTCTTTGCCGCAGAACAGGCCGATTTTACCCCTGAGGATGTGATCGCACATATCGGTGTTGATCCTTCGGAGTACCGTTACGATGCTGAGCGGGAGGCGCAGATTTATTCATGGTATGCTGCAAAAAGCAAAGCAAGAGTGCTGCATGTCTGGTTTAAGGATGGCAAGCTCTACGCTTGCGGCGCATACAATCTCGGTTTTCCGAAAATGTCATAGTCTGTGTGCGGGAGAGGCTTGCTGCGGCAAGCTTCTTTCCGAAAGGCACCGAATGGGATTCGGTACCTTTCGGAAAGTAAGGATAAATGGAAAAGCGTCTTTTATGCTTTATGTTGGTTTTGGTCTCCTTAATATCCGTTTCCGCTTGCGCTTCAAAGCGTAACAATTGTAGTAATAATGATAATAATTATTACGGAGGGGGTCCTATGGGTTTCAAAAGCTTCAAACTGGTGCAAACCGATATGACGGCACAGCGCCGTGTTTATGAGGGATACAAAACGGAGAACGGCGTTCATTTAGAGTATTACATCAGCACGGAAATGTGGGATGATAAGACCTCCGGAAATGTGGAATGCCGCGATACCATCCGCAAAATTGACGGAGACGAAAAGCTTTTTCAAAAGCTGTGCGCAGTATTCGGTAACTATAAAATAGCGGAATGGGCAGGCTTTCGCGGGCACAATTCCCAGGTCCTTGACGGCACCGGTATGAGCTTTGAAGCCGTATTGGCGGATGGGACACAGGTGAATGCCAACGGAATCAACAGCTTTCCGAAAAACTATGCGTCATTTGCGCAGGAGCTTTGTAAGCTCATAACGACTGAAAAAATAAGCTCGGTACGGTTTTCCGAAGGCACCTATGAGATCACACTGCCGGAAAGCTGGGTGGGTACCGTTACGGCAAGCTTTTCCGAAAACCAGGTGGCGTTTTATGTTGATAAAACCGATGGAGGAAATCTCACATTTTTTATAATCGATAACGATACATACGGTTATTCATCAGATTCCTATAAAGGAAGAATAGAAGTCGGGCGGCTTGTTTCGGACGAGGATGTCAGATTTATTACGGCACGCGACAATTATTCAATAGCTTCATATGCGAAAAGTGTTTCCGAGGAAGCTGTTGCGATTTGGAAAAATTATGAAAATGATAAGCTTGCCATAATTGAAAGTCTTCGCGGAGTAAACGGGTATGCATTTTCTCATGAGGACGGAACAGTCCTGTATTACGCAGATGCGAGGGAAATGGCAGATAAAGCGAGAAGCCTTTGGCTGAGCTTGAATTTTGCAGGTGAGTATCCGGGCGGCGCGAAGCCTGTACGGCACAAGCGGAAGAATTATGTGCCTATGTTTCCTCCGTATGATTATATAAACACGATTGAAGGTGTTCGAAAAAAATTCTTAAAGGTTTTTTCGGAGGAATTTACCGATAAAACGCTTAATCGTGCGGTTGCCGATAAAGAACTGATGGAATATAAGGGCGATGTCTATGTAGCTTGTAAGAAGCGCAAGGGCGAAGCCTCTTACAACAGCTGTGTGGACTGCGTTCGGGACGAAGGCGATGGAAAATTTACGGTTGTGATCGCTGTGAAAATGCCGCCAAGCGGTAGCAAGCTCTATGTTGACCTGCCGACAGAGAAAAACGCTGCGGGAAAGTTTGTGTTTTCAGACTATCCCTATTGGGAAAAAAGTGAATGATCTTTCCTTTTTGAACTGGAACATACTGAGATCTTTTCTCGGCAGATGGGGAAAATGCCGAATCATCTGAATTGTTATATGCCTATTGAACAATGAACGCTACATGGGAGATGCGCTCCTGCAAAAAAGTTATACCACCGAAACCCTGCCGTTTCGGAAAGTGAAAAATGACGGTCGGCTGCCGCAATACTATGTAGAGAACAGCAATCCTCCCATTGTCAGCCGAGAAACCTTTCATGCAGCACAGAATCTACTGCACTCACGGCAGACGGAGAAATGCAAACGAAAGATGTATCCGCTATCGGGAAAGCTACAGGTGTGTGTGAGATCACCCCGACGAGCTCTGCGAAGAACTCCGCTACTCTCTGAACTCAAGGACAGACTTTGAGCATATCCGAGAGGTACTCAAAAGCAAGACCGCTATCCCCGACATCAAACGTGCCGCCTACTTCTATCAGATCATCCGAGAAAGCTACGCATCAGGACTCGACTCCTTCGGGGCGCAACCCCACAATATGTGGCGTAACTTTCCGCTGATCACAGAAGCATCCCGACGCTTGCAAAGCGTTGTGACAGAAAACAAGGACTTCGAAAAGCTCATTTCGCAGTATGACCGTCCCAACACCATCTTCTACCTCGATCCTCCTTACTATGAAACCGAGGACTATTACGAGAATGTAGGCTTCGGACGAGCCGACCACGAAAGGCTTTGCAATGCCTTAATGAAGATCAAAGGCAAATTCCTTCTCTCGTACAATGACTGCCCCGAAATTCGGGAGCTGTACTCACGAGAAGGAATCATGATTGAGTCCACCACACGCATCTCGAATATTGCCCAACGGTTCGATGCCGGAAAGCAATATCCCGAATTGCTTATTTCCAACTATGACACCCATGAGGAAGGAATCCTCTCAAGACAACTCACACTCTTCGACGATTTCGAAGAATCAGAAAAAATATTACAATGATAGTACATGGACACATTTTGGCGTTGGCATGGAGCACTCCAAGGAAATCGAGTGGTTGAAAATCGATTTGACAGCGGAGAACCGAAAAATCGTCCTTGATATTTTGCGAACAATCCATGTTCCCGGTGAAGTGTTCGACGATTGTGTTTATGTATACGGTTATCGCACCGATGTGGATTACATAAAATAATATACATAGGACTCGTTTGCAAGCATGGAGCAGCACCCAGGAAGAAAGCGGTCACGTACAACTCCCATCATCACCAAGGGATAAGTCCATCCGCTGACTCAAAAGCACGTATCGATTTCGAAAAAACTTGCGGTACGGATCGGTTTTGAAAGGGTGTGCCAGAGCTCCCGCGCGTCAGCGCGGGAGTTTTATTTTTTATATTTCAATTTGTCCAACCGAATCCAATACATAGGTATGTTTGAAAAACAGGCATCATACTGCAAAGAGACGAACCGGCTGAATATAGAAGAGGTCCGTTGCTCATGAGAAAAAGGCCTGAGATTTTGCAGGAAGTCAGCGGTGAGGACGGAGAAAGACGGTATCATTTTGAATTCTCATTGACAGTAAGTGTTTTATATGATACAATATTCATATAAACATTACATCTGCCAAAGAGTGAAAAAAAGCTTGCATCCCAAAGTTGGTGAAAGAGTTAGTGAGTGTATTTAATAATTATATTAAAAATAATAAGCCATTCTGCAAACAAATGATAAGATCAATGGGTAAATTGTCAGCGCTGCAGTGGATTAATGCTGCAATTTGCGGAAGACGGTAATATGATGTGGCTATTCAATGTGCTGAATGTTATATTTGTAATTACACTCGCATTTGTTGACTTTTTTTACTTTCTTGGCGTTGCAAAAGACCGCAAACGCTGCACAAACCGTGAATGGCGGCAGGGAACAAAAGGGTTCAGAAATACGGTTACGTGGGAGGGAATCCGCAAATATGTTCCCAAGTATCTGTATGTTCATCACATTATTACATTATAGGTTATGTCGTTGGCTATCTTGTCACAGCTCTTCAGCTTGATGGAGTTGTATATGCGGCAGACTTATGTTTGCCTGACCGGAAGTGTCTCAGGAGCGTTATCCGCACAGACAGCCGTGTTTTTTCTGGAGCAGAGATCAGCACCGGATATGACTTTTTGCAAAAATTCCTCTCCGCTATTGCAAACCGCGCGATTTTGTGGTATACTGAGATCACAAAATCGGTATGGATTTTTCTGAGCTTCAGGCTTACTTTTCGCCATACGCCCTGCGACGGGTGTATGGTGTTTTTTTGACAGAAGGATGTGTGTATTATGACCTCAAAAATCAAAGTATCAAGTGAAATCGGTTATCTTGCCGCGATAGTATTGCTGTCTCTTGCTGTGGCGATGCTTTCGGCGGCGGATTTCGGCATTTCGATGATCGTGGCTCCGGCGTATCTGCTGAGCCTTAAGCTGCCGTTTCTGAGCTTCGGGCAGGCGGAATATGTGATTCAGGCGGGGCTGTTTATTGTCCTCTGCGTCGTTCTCCGGAAATTCCGGGCGGTTTATCTGTTTTCCTTCATTACCTGCCTGATCTACGGATTTGTTCTTGATCTGTGGAGAATGATCCCGTTTTTCAATCCGTCTGCAACGGAACCGGGCAGCATGGCTTTATGGCTCAGGATAGTGATGTTTGTCGTCGGAGTGTCGGTGACGTCGTTTGCAATTGCGCTGTTTTTCAAGACCTACCTGTACCCGCAGGTTTACGATTTTTTTGTGAAAGCCGTTTCGGTGAGATACGGGATCAGGCTGGCTCTGCTGAAAACCATCGTCGATCTCTCCTGCCTCACGGCGGGGGTGATAATGACGTTTGCCTTTTTCGGAGAATTTAGGGGCATCGGTTGGGGGACGTTTGTCATGGCTGTTCTGAACGGAACGGTGATCGGTCTGTTTTCAAAGCTTATCGACAGGGTGTTTGAATTCCGACCGGCCTTTCCGCGTTTCGCCGCGCTCTTTGAGCTTGAGAGCGTGGGAAGGGCAACAGCCCCTGCTTCAAAATCATCTTTAATTTGAGAAGGAAGAAACAACATGAAAAGAGCATTTACCGGAGGAATTATTCTTGACGGGACCGAGAACATGGTTCCGCAGAGCGGGAAGGCGATACTTGTCGGGGACGGTGTCATTACCGGTATCGTCCCCGGAAGCGGGATCCCTGAGGGGTATGAGAGGGTGAGCATTGACGGGAAATATATCCTACCCGGACTTATCAATCTTCACGTACATCTGGCGGGTTCGGGTAAGCCGAAAAAGAAGCCGTCCGACCCGGTTAAGCTGGTCAGGCTGATCACGTCGAACGCGCTTATGAGGAGCCTCGGCAGAAAGCTGGTCGCCGGGTATGCAAAAACTCAGCTGATGAGCGGCGTCACCACTATCCGCACCGTCGGCGGTATTGCAGATTTCGATTCTGCCGTGAGGGATAAGATAAATTCCGGAAAGCTGACCGGACCGCGGATTCTGGCATCGGATATGGCGATATCGGTTCACGGCGGGCATATGGCAGGTTCGCTTGCCTATGAAGCCGCAACTCCCGCGGAGGCGGCAGGCTATGTCGATATAATTGCGAAGGACAAGCCGGATATAATAAAGCTGATGATCACCGGCGGCGTGCTTGACGCGGAAAAGGTCGGAGAGCCGGGAGTCCTGAGAATGCCTCCTGAGCTTGTAAAAGCCGCCTGCGACCGCGCGCATGAGCTTGGTTTCAGGGTAGCGGCACACGTAGAAAGCCCGGAGGGGGTAAGGGTCGCACTTGAGAACGGAGTCGATTCGATCGAGCACGGAGCAAAGCCGGATGACAGGATCATGGAGCTGTTCCGCGAACGGAAAGCCTTTCAGGTGTCAACACTCTCTCCTGCGCTCCCGTTCGCACTGTTCGATCGCAGCGTCTCCCACGCGACATACGAGCAGCAGGAGAACGGAAAGATCGTTTTCGACGGGATAATCGCTCTTGCAAAGGAGTGCCTGAAGCAGGGCATTCCCGTCGGTCTCGGAACCGATACCGCCTGCCCTTACGTCACGCAGTACGATATGTGGCGGGAGCTTTGCTATTTCGTTAAATACTGCGGCGTCAGCGAGCGCTTTGCCATATACTCAGCAACGCTTCTGAACGCAAAACTTGCCGGCATCGACGGAATAACCGGTTCGATTGAAAAGGGAAAGATGGCGGAGATGATAGTCGTAAACGAAAACCCGCTTGAGAACCTTCAGACTCTCCGGGGCCCGGCAGCTGTCATAATGCACGACAGAATCATCCGCGCGCCGAAGGTGAAAAAGATACCTGAGGTCGAGGCGGAGCTTGATAAATGGCTGTGAGGCTGTTTACTTGATTTTTGCAAATAAAAAGCCAGATGTCATTAACGGCATCTGGCTTTATGATTTTTGTTTACCGTCCGGTCATTCGCCGATCTTGTCGATGTCGCGTCTGATCTTTTCTTTCATACGGTTTTTCCAATCTCCGAAGCCCTCGAATATGTTGCCTATCAGCCGGTTGAGCGGGAAGGCAAGAGCGGCCAGGGAGAGCGTTACAAGTACCGTTCCGTAGTCAAGCGGGACAAGGCTGAACCATCCGGGGATGATAGCGGCGGCAAGGACAAACAGGAATCCCATCGATCCGAACAGGATCTTATGGAACAGCGTCATCGGCTGGCAGACCTTGAACAGCATCATGTAGGCGACGATCGAGTAGAGATAGAATGCCGCGACGGAGGAAAGCATGGTGTCGATTTTGAACGCGTCGGTGAACAGCAGCGACCATCCGACAAGAATGACTGCGGTAAGCGCGGCGGGGAAGGCGCGGAACATGACGTTGCGCAGGAACTTTCCTCTCACCATCTCGGTGTTCGGCTCAAGCGCGAGGAAGAAGGACGGGATGCCGATCATCAGTGTTGACACAAGCGACAGCTGAGCCGGCTGGAAGGGATAGTGCAGACCTATTATCAGCGTGAAGAAGGTCAGAATGAACGAGAAAATGTTCTTGACAAGGAACAGGGATGCGGAGCGCTCGATGTTGTTTATGACTCTTCGTCCCTCGGCAACGACAGACGGCATACAGGCAAAATTCGAATCGAGAAGCACAAGGTCGGACACGTTTGCCGCCGCTTCGCTTCCGGATGCCATCGCAACACTGCAGTCTGCGTCTTTGAGTGCAAGAACGTCGTTGACACCGTCACCGGTCATGGCGACCGTGTGGCCGGCTTTTTTCAGTGCGCGTATGAAGGCACGCTTCTGGTCGGGGGTGACTCTGCCGAAAACGTTGTAATCGAGAATGCCCTTTGCGATCTTTTCCTTTGTATTGAGAAGGGAAGCGTCAATATATTTTGCCGAACCGGGAATTCCGGCGGCTTCGGATGCCTTTGAAACGGTGAGGGGATTGTCTCCGGAAATGACCTTGATAGTCACGCCCTGCTTTGTGAAGTACTCAAATGTCTCTCTCGCCTCCGGACGGACGCGGTTTTCAAGCGTTACAAGGGCAACGGGGATAACGATCCCGTCAAGCGAACCGCGTGCGAAGATGTCATTGTCTGTATTTTTCTCAAACCGGTATTCGGCAAAGAGCAGTACGCGCTCTCCGACCGAGGAATGCTCTTCTATGACCGAGCGGAACTGCTCATAGCCCTCCCTGAGTATGAATTCCGGTGCACCGAGGACGTATGACCCGTCGCGGAATTCGACGGCGCTGTACTTGGTTTCCGATGAGAAGCCCTTTATCATGTTGGCGCGGCGGAATTCGCGCTTGTCGTCGAAATGATCCTTCAGAGCCTTCATTGTCGCGTTGTCGGCGCTCATGTTCAGAACGAAGTCGCGAATCAGCCGTTCGCAGGTGTAGTAGTCGTCGCCGCCTTCACCGTCGAGCGGGACGACCTCCTTGACGTGCATTTCCGGCTCGGTGATGGTTCCGGTCTTATCGACGCAGATGACATCGACCCGGGCAAGGGTCTCTATGCACTTCATGTCGTGAACCAGCGTCTTTTTCTTTGCAAGCCGCATAACACTTACTGCAAGAGCTACGCTTGTCAGCAGATACAGCCCCTCCGGGATCATGCCGATGATGGCTGCGGTGGTTTTTTCTATGCTTGAAACGACAGACTGTCCGAGCTTATAGTGCTGATTGAGGAACAGCAGAACCGAGAAGGGGATGATTATCACTCCGATGACCTGTATAAGCACCGTCAGGGACTTCATCATGCCCGGCTGCTGTTTTTTCTTTATTTTTTTCGCGTCAAGGGTCAGACGGGAGGCAAATGACTCGTGTCCGACCTTATCGAGCCGCGCGCGGCATCTTCCGGAAATGACAAAGCTGCCGGAAAGAAGCTGTTTGCCGGCGGTTTTGCGTATCTCGTCGGATTCGCCGGTCACAAGCGACTCGTTGACGGTGATCTCGCCGTCGCAGAGAATTGCGTCGGCGCAGATCTGGTTTCCGGCTTCAAAGATGACAATGTCGTCAAGGACAAGCTCGTCGCTGTTTATGCTGTCCTCATGTCCGTCGCGGATGACCTTTGTCACGGGGGCTGAGATGAGCGACAGCTTTTCAAGCGTTTTTTTTGCGCGAAGCTCCTGAATAATTCCGATCGCGGTATTGACGATGACGACGGCAAGAAACGTCAGGTTAGATATCGATGTCCCGGCGATTATCAGCACAAGCGCGAGGACGAAGAAGATTATGTTGAAGTATGTGAAGATGTTGGAGAGAATGATTTTCGACGTTGATTTTGATGTCGTATCGACCGTTGCGTTCACATAGCCGTCGGCGGTTCTCTTTTCGACCTGTGACGACGAAAGACCCATGTCCGGGTCGGGGAAATACCTCGCGGCATCCGCAGAAAGCGGGTATTGCGGTTTTTTTTGCGCCTCCGCCTTCTCCGGAGCGTCGGTATCGGCTGAACGGGTTGCTATTTGTTTCATTTACAGCTCTGATCCTTTCGGAAAGATGTCGTTTTTCCATCCGACAAGATTATACCACATAAAATGTCGGAATTTGAATCTATTTTGTAAATAATAAGCCACTCTGATCAAAGCAGGCTGCCGTGCAGCTGCCCCGGGAGACTTTTTACGGAGGTACGGACGACAAGCGTCGGCTCGATGATGTGCCGGATGCTTTTTGCGCCGTCGCCTCCGATGCGGCTGAACAGGGACTTTATCACGCAGTCCGCCATCTGCTCCTTCGGGCAGTCGACCGATGTGAGATCAAAAGGAAAGATGATGTGTGACAGCAGATCGTCAACTCCGCCCATTGAGATGCCGTCGGGTATTCTGATCCCGTGTCCGGCAAGAATGCTTGCAATGTGCCAGCAGAACATATCGCAGAAGCCGAACACCGAGGTGCAGTCAAGTCGGTGCTCCGCAATTTCGACCGCCGCGGCTGTGATGTCTTCAGGCGTCATACAGATCCTGACAAGCCGGTCATCCGGGACAATGCCGTGAGCCGACAGCGCGGCGCGGTAGCCCTCGAGACGCTCGGCGGACGAGGAAACGTGTGTTGATGCGCCGATATATGCGATTTTTGTGTGTCCCAGACCGATCATGTGGTCGGTAAGAAGATAGCCGCTTCTGAAATCGTCTGCAACAACGCTCTCGTAGGATCTGTCCCTGAAATACCTTCCCATAAGAACGAAGGGAACGCCGTGTCGCTCCATAAGATCAAGCGCGTCGCAGTTGTGCATTGACGGGCAGATGATAACGCCGTCAACGTTCTTGCTGAGAGCGGAGGTGACGCACTGAAGCTCCTGATCGGGATTTTCGCTGGTATTCATGATTATCAGATCATATCCGAGCGCACGGAGACGGTTTTCAAGCAGCTTGACCATAATGGGGAAATACAGCCCGGTTATGTCGGGGATTATCGCGGCAACCGCCATTGTCCTGCCGTTCCGCATCGATATGGCAGCGGAATTCGGTATGTATCCGAGCTTTTTTGCGGTAGAAAGAATGAGCTTTTTTGTCGATTCCCTGACGTCGTCGATCCCGTTCAGCGCGTGTGAAACGGTGTTTACCGAGTACCCGGTGCTGCGGGCAATGTCACTCATGGTGACCTTGTTTCTGTTTCCCTGTGTTTTTGATGGCATAAGCATTTCCGATCCTGTGAAATGTCGTTGTAACTATTCTAACATATGCGCGGCGTCAAGTCAATGACAAGAACGTTATTTACGGCATAAATAATATTAACGTTAATATCATTTTCCGGATTATTTGAGGAGGTTCACGCCGTCTAGGCTGCAAGACAGACCGCCGCTTGCTTCCGCAAGAAGTGTTCCGGGCGAATCCGAATAATTTTTGCTGTCATATTGCACAAAAACCGGGTGGTGTTTTTGTGCGAGTATACAAATTTCAAAAAAGTGATTGACAATCGGCGAAAGATGAAGTATAATCAAATCATAACATTAACGTTAATAATGATTCGGCCGCAAAAACTGCGGGAAAAAGCAAAGAATGCGGGAAGGAAAGACGTTTATGAAAAACAGAATAATTCTGTCGGTGCTGCTTGCTTTGGCACTTGCATTTCTTCAGTCGTGCTCCGGAGAGGGACACGGCGGAGAAACCGGAAGCGGCAAAACCGATGCTGCAACCGGGACAACGGGAGGGAAGCTGATTTTGGACAATGACGGTAAGGGGAAAATCATATTTGACGGAGATGCCGATTCGTATTCCGATCTTTCGGTGAGGGAGGGAATGCCGCTTTTCGGGAAACAGGCGCTTTATGTCTCCGGATGCCGCACCTTCAGACGCGACATCCCGGAGCTTCTGAATCTCCGCTCAAGAACAGCGCGGTTTTCGCTTCCGATTACCGGAGCTGCAGATGAAAAGTCAGTGAATGAGTATATGCGCTCGACGATGTATGACCTTTCCGGGTTCGGAAATATCATAAGAAAGTACTCGACCCCGCTGTGGCACGTTGCCTACGTCTCGGCGGCTGTAACGGATGAGGCAAGGAGGGATTATCCGCAGAATCCGGAGTTCTGCGAGCCGGATTATGCAATCTTTGATCCCGCATGGACGACAGCGGCAAAATATATGGCGGAGCGCGGCATGAGAAGCCTCTATGAGATATGGAACGAGCCTGACATGGTCGGCTTCATGACCAATTTTGACTGGGACGGATATATAAGGCTGTATCTCCACGCTTCTCGGGCGATAAAGAGCGGCGATCCTGATGCCGTTGTCGGAGGACCGGCACTTGCGGATATGGGGACGCTGGGGTACGGCAACTATGAGAAATTCATAAAAGCGGTGAATTCCGCCGGCGCGCCCCTCGATTTTGTTTCGGCTCACTATTATGCCAATTCAAAGACACATACCCTGAAGGAGCTGCTTTCCGACCTGAGAAAAGGGCTTGACGGCAACAGCGGCACTTCGATCATCTTTACCGAATTCAATGTATACACACCGGAGATGTCGGAGTGGACGGTTCCGATCGCCGAAAGAACCGATTTCACCCTTCAGACAACGAAAATTCTGCCTGACGCGCTTGATGCGATACAGTTTCTCAATTCCTGCACCGACGTCACGCAGGTGCAGTGGGCAACGCTTTCGACGGATAACGGCGCGTTCGGTATAATCACGCCGGACGGGAAAAAGACTCCGCTTTACCACCTGCTGAACATCTGCGCTCATATGCCGGCGGAGAGCGTGAGAACCGTTATCGGCAGCAAGGGGATATCCGCTATGGCTTCAGCTGGTAAAGACCGTGCCGGGGCGCTTCTCTGGAACACCGACAAAAAGAAGGCGCAGAAAATATCCTACCGGATAGAGGGAATCCCGTATGAAAGCTACGGCATAACCGTTTACCGCATCGACCCCGCTCACTCGTCGGTGCTTGAGGGCGGTAACGGAGACGGGCTTGAGGCAGTTACGGCGTATGAAAACGTGTCGGGCGACTCGTTCGTGTGGGAAGGAACGATACCCGCATACGGCGCGGTATACATTTCTCTGACGACCGGGAGCGAACCGGAGTCCGAAAGGAGTCCGGAGGTCGGGAAGATAATCCGGGTCGATAATCTGTATAAAAACCGTGAGGATACCTCTTATGCCGATTTCGACGAATTTACCTCGACGGCAAGGGTCGGCACCGGAGACAGCGAGGATTCGGAAGGGCTTGTTTATATTACATATTCGGAGCTTCCGGACAGGCTGAATGCCGCTGTGACCGCCGTCAATGACATGAGCGGCATAAAGCATTGCGGAATGAGGATAGACTATCATACACCTGACGGCTGGAGCCGCTCTGTGATGTACGGGCTTGTCGGAAAAAACGGAGGGGAAATACCCTTCGGAACGTGTAGGGAGGCGGATGCATTCTTCCCCCTGACCGCCGGCGACAATATTATTGAAGTCAGGAAGAACGCGCCGGAAAGCTGGGACGGAAAAGCAGTGGTTTCGTTTGATATTGAGGGTACCGGCAGATGGACGGAAGCGGTATTCACGCTTACGGAGGCCGGATGAACGGATAAATAATCAGGAGGACGGATATGAAAAACAAAAAGAAGATTCTTGCCGCGCTTTTTGCAATGGCGGTGCTTGCCGGAGCAGTCTCCTGCTCAAAGGGCGGAGCCGGCACAGGCTCGACAGGGAGCAGGGAAACGGGCGGGAGCGGCACGTCCGACGGCTTTGACCTGCTTCCCGATAAAAAATGGAACGGGGCGGAGTACTCGGTGCTCAATGCCGAGCTTGCGTCGATAGAAGGCGCACTCGGAGCCGATTTTGAAAGCGACGATTCTGCTGTGTCACCGATACCCGCATCGGTTTACCGGCGGAACATGGCGGTTGAGGAACGCTTCGGTGTGAAGATCACGCATTTCCCGACGCAGAGCCTGTATGACGTTTTAAGCTCGACTGTCGGAAGCGGCGACCTTGACTATCATGCCGTTTACGGCGATTACAATTCGATGTCAAATCTCTCAGCAGGTAAGTACCTTATGAACCTGAGAGACATTCCGCACATTGATTTCACCGCTCCGTGGTGGAATCAGGCGGCGCAGGACAGCCTGACCGTCGGCGGCAGACAGTATCTTGCGATAAACGACGTGCCGTACAGCACGCTTGTCACCTCGCACTGTATGTACTTCAACAAGAGCATAGCATCGGAAAATCAGGGAACCGTCGGCAATCCCTACGATTATGTTTTTGACGGGACATGGACGATCGATAAGCTCATTACGACCTCCCGCGGGATCGCAAAGGACAACGGAGATTCTGTCTGGAATGAGGAGGATCTGTACGGGGTGACCTTCCCGATAGGCTCGCTGACTATGCTCGGTGTTGCCTTCGGCGAAAGCGTGTATCCCGTGAAGATAGCTGACGGAGAGATAGTTGAGACAGACGAGGCAAAGTGGGCGGACATGATATCGAAGATATACACCCTTTGCTACGACAACGAGAACGGCACATATGTGGGAAGCCATCTGTCAGAGACTCCGATGACGATGTTCACGCAGTCGAAGAGCCTGTACTATATAGGAGCACTCTGCGACGCTCCCATGTATTTCAGGGGCATGGAGGATGATTTCGGTATCCTTCCGCTGCCGAAATATGATGAAAAGCAGGAGGAATACCGAACGCCTCTCAGCGGAGCGTCTCTTATGCTCGGAGTATCTACGCTTCCGGACAAGGACGCACTTGAGTTCATCGGCATAATTACCGAGGCAATGGCGATAAAGAGCCATGAGCTTCTCCGTTCCGCGGTCTATGAGACGGTTTTTGAAAATCAGCTCACCCGCGACGAGGAATCGAAAAAGACCATGACGCTGATAGTGAACGGGCTTTATGCCGACTTTGTGTTTGTCCATGCGGCGGGAGTCGGAGGCGGATATTACGGCGAGATACATATGCTTATGGACCAGAAGAGCGATGCCTATGCCTCGGCAAGGAGAAGAAACAAGACGAGAGTGGAGAATTACTACAAGGGCATTCTCGACATCTATAAAGGGCTTGATGACTGAAAATATCCCGGGCGGATGCGGGATTAAACGATCCGCAGATGCATTCTTGTGATGCAGGAAAGAGGTAACGCTATGGTGAAGAGACTGTTTTGCGTGCTTGCGCTGATGCTGGCGATGTCCCTCGGAATATCGGCTGCCGTTCCGTATGATTTCGGCGGCGGAGTCGTATATTACGGCTTCGATGATCAGGCGGCAACAGACGGAGGAGAGGGAAAGCTGAACGGAAGGTTCGTGGGAGACGGGATTGAGATCGTTGACGGACTCGGCGGCGGCTGCGCGGTGAAGATGAATTCCGACAGCTACGTTGAGATACCGGTCGCTGCGACCTGCCCGGCGGAGACAATGTCAGTCATCGTCTGGTTCAGAACCGACCGTCTCAACGGCGCATGGAACCGGATAATATCGACGGGAGTATGGGGCGAACAGGCGGCACCGGGAATACTTGTCGGGGTGTTCCATACGGACGATGCCGATTATGTGGCTTTCGGTATCGGTGCCGACGATGCAAAGAAGAACAAGTGGGATCTTATCGGCGCTCCGGAGGGGGCTGCTCCTTACGGTCTTGACGACGGGAAGTGGCACTGCATCGGATATACCGTCGGAGAGGGAAGCGGCGCGCTTTACCTTGACGGGGAGCAGATCCATGTCTTTGAGTACAGCGCAGAGGACTGTTCCACGGTCACATACGAGGAATCTGCCTGCATCGGCGGCTTTCTCTACTACGGAAACATGAACGAGCCGTTCTCCGGGACGGTCGATGAGGTTTACTTTATCCCGTCGGTCGTGGGAGCGGATGCGATGAAGGCTTACTATGACGCTGAAACTCAGGGAAAAATAACCCATGTAAAGACCGACCCGCCGGCAGCCACCGACGGATCGGATTCACCGGCTGTTTCGACTGAGCCTGACAGCGGAGAGACCTCTGAAAAGCCCGCAGCGTCCTCCGCACAGATTACCACCGACGCTCCGGACAGCGGCAAAAATACCGGCAGCGAAACAAAAACGGCTACCGGCGACAGGAACGGAGCACCTGTATGGGTGTATATCGCTGTCGCTGCGGTGATTGTCATTGCTGCGGCTGCCGCGGTTGTTATTGCAAAGAAAAAAACAAATAAAAAGTAAGGAGAAAAAAACAATGAAAAAAACGGCTTTGATCCTTTTTGCGGTGCTTCTTGTGCTTGTCCCGACGTTCCGCGCTTCCGCGTATGACACGGCGGACGGACACGCGGTCATGGATTTTGCGACCGAGGTCACCGCGGGCGAACAGAAGGTAAACGAGGCGATGCTCATCACCAGCAACACGATCGGCGGGGAAGGCACGATTGCCGGCACGAGGATCGAAAACGGCGAGCTGAAAATTCCGGCGGCGGGAACCGGGATCGTTTTCGTCAGCTATCTCAAGCCCAACACATGGGGAGCCACCGACTTTACGGTCGATCTTGACAGACTGAAATTCATCGCGTTCAATTATAAGACAGACTCCGACGCGAAGATCTTTGTATATTTCGAGACAGCAGCGACCGAGGGCGGGGACGGCATAAGCTATGCTGCCGGAGTCATTGAGCACTGGGTGCTTCCCGCAACCGGCGGGGAGTATAAGACCGTTGTTGCCGCCGTCCCGGCAAATGCCGCAGGCACACTGAAGCATTGGCGCGTCGACCGCCTTATTGAAGGTACTGAGGAAACAGAGGTTTCGGTGAAGAGCATTGGCTTCTTCGCAAACGAAGCTGCGGCGAAGGAGTACTATGAGCCGAAGAATCCCCCGACGCCTCCGACACCCGATACAGGGGATGTCATGCTTGCCGTGTCACTTGCCGCGGTATCCGGTGCGGTTGTCCTTGTACGCAAAAAGAGATGATCCGGCTCCGGGGAGGATACCGGCTGAGCTGACACCTCACGGCATCTGCGGCGGCACGGCAGATGACTTTGGGAGATAAAGAAAAAGGTGTTAAAAACCCGGAACGGATTTTTAACACCTTTTTTGGTGGAGATAGTCGGGTTCGAACCGATGACCTCTTGAATGCCATTCAAGCGCTCTCCCAGCTGAGCTATACCCCCGCCTTGCCGGACAAACGATATCCGACGGTGTTATTATATCAGAAAACAAGCCGTTTGTCAATACGTCAGAGTGATATTTTTCGCGAAATAATTCGGCAATACCCCGCAAAAAGCGGGAAAAACGATTGACAACGGCGGTCTTACAATGTATAATTATATATTATATCAAAACCCGCGCGGAACCGGCTGAAGCGCGGGTGCAGCAGCGCCGGAGAAACGGAATTGAAATGGCACAGGACAAAAAACTCGTCGAGTCTATCACGCCGATGGATACCGACTTTGCACAGTGGTATACCGATGTCGTGAAAAAGGCTGACCTTATCGACTATTCAAGCGTAAAGGGCTGTATGGTCTACCGACCCTACGGATATGCTATCTGGGAAAATATTCAGAAGATCCTTGACGGAAAATTCAAGGAGACCGGGCATGAAAACGTGTATATGCCGCTTTTCATTCCCGAATCGCTCCTGAACAAGGAAAAGGAGCACGTCGAGGGTTTTGCGCCGGAGGTGGCGTGGGTCACTCTCGGCGGAAGCGAGCCGCTTGCCGAAAAGCTCTGTGTCCGTCCGACGTCGGAGACGCTTTTCTGCGAGCATTACGCAAATATAATAAAATCGTGGAGAGATCTGCCGAAGCTCTATAACCAGTGGTGCTCGGTCGTCAGATGGGAGAAGAATACCCGTCCGTTTCTCCGCACGCGCGAGTTCCTCTGGCAGGAGGGACACACCATGCACGCAACGGCAGAGGAGGCGGAGGAAGAGACGATCAGAATGCTGAACATCTATGCCGACTTCTGCGAGCATGAGCTTGCCATACCGGTCGTAAAGGGTCCCAAGACCGAAAGCGACAAGTTTGCCGGTGCCGTTGCGACCTACGCCATCGAGGCTATTATGCACGACGGCAAGGCGCTTCAGGCGGGTACGTCGCACTATTTCGGAGACGGCTTTGCAAAGGCGTTCGGAATACAGTATACGGATAAGAACAACACTCTCCGCTATCCTCACCAGACCTCGTGGGGAGTTACGACAAGGCTTATCGGAGGCATCATAATGACCCACGGCGACGACAGCGGTCTTGTTCTCCCTCCGGCAGTTGCGCCGATTCAGGTCGTCATTATCCCGGTCGCTCAGCACAAGGCGGGAGTGCTTGAAAAAGCAGCCGAACTCCGCGACAGGCTTGCTGCGGCGGGGATCAGGGTAAAGCTCGACGACTCCGAGAATACCGCGGGCTGGAAATACGCGGAGTATGAGATGAAGGGCGTTCCGGTCAGACTTGAGATCGGTCCGCGCGACATTGAGTCCAATCAGTGCGTGCTTGTTTCGAGACACGACAGAAAAAAGGACTTTGTTTCGCTTGACGGGCTTGAAAAGTCTGTCGCGGACAAGCTTGAAGAAGTCCGCCTCGGAATCTGGAACAAGGCATACGAAAACCGCGAGAGACGTACACATTCCTGCAGAACTCTTGATGAGATAAAGACCTCCCTTGCCGAAAACGGCGACGGATTTATCAAGGCAATGTGGTGCGGGGAAGAGGAGTGCGAGGACAGGGTCAAGGAGCTTACCGGCGTAGGCTCACGCTGCATCCCCTTTGATCAGGAGCACATCTCCGATACCTGTGTCTGCTGCGGAAAGCCGGCAAAGCACATGGTTCTCTGGGCTAAGGCTTACTGATAACGCTGTATATCTCCCCGGCGGTAATACGCTGCCGGGGAGTTTTGCTGTCTTTGCTCCGGATTTTTTTGAACAAACGGTTAACTTTGCTTCCGGGATATTGACTTATTCATCGGAAAGAGGTAAAATAATATCCGCACGGAAGCGTAGCTCAGTTGGTCAGAGCGTTCGGTTCACATCCGAGAGGTCAAGGGTTCGAGCCCCCTCGTTTCCACCAATATGAGGGCAGGGCTGACGTGATCTGCGAAGCAGGTTCCGGCTTTCTTCGGCAATTCCGCATCCTGATTCCGGTTCCGGCTGTCTTGCTTTCACACTCCGCAAATGTAGTTCAGTGGCAGAACACCAGCTTCCCAAGCTGGATATGCGGGTTCGATTCCCGTCATTTGCTCCATAGCTGGACACCGGTTTTGATACAATGCGTATCGCGATTGGTGTCCAGTTTTTTTGTAGAATTACGAAAGTGTAAAACAGCTCGATAAACTTGAATTTGACGAGGTTATGCAAAATGAAACTAGAGGGATATGTAACAGACAAAAACAACGCACCTATTGCAAATGCTCTTATTGAACTAAAAGGAGAGAACTTCGTCACTCTCTTTAGTACGGAAAGCAAGGAAGATGGCTATTATATGCTTGATATACCGAAGGGTCAATACCCTTTTTTAACAGCGGTAAAAGACTATGGAGCAAACTATTTAGAATACTGGTGCCAGAATATTTCTCTTCAAGTTGATATGTCCTTGAATGTTAGTTTTGATAAATTAGAGATATACGGATTGCATGTATTTTCTGTCAAAGGTGCGGGTAATAGCCTGATGGTATATTTTAGACCTATGAGTTTACCTAAGGAACCTCAGATTTAATCCGCACTACCATAATGGCTTCAAATATGGTATAATAATACTATCAAAACAATGGTGGTGCAAGACAATGAATCAGGAAACATTTACGGATATGGAATACAGCTGCCGCAAGAAGAAAACCAAGCGGGAAGAGTTTTTGAAAATCATGGACGAGATCATTCCATGGGACGAGTGGGTAGGTGTCATCGCGCCCTACTATCCCAAGGGGAAGCGCGGTCGTCCTCCTATGGGTATTGAGAAAATGCTGCGGATGTATCTGCTTCAGATCTGGTTCAATCTGTCCGACCCGGCGACCGAGGACGCGATCTACGACAGTTATGCCATGCGAAAATTCACGGGCATTGACTTCATGACGGAAGCTGTGCCGGATGAAACAACGCTGTGCAAATTCCGCCATTTGCTGGAGACAAATGGTCTGAACAAGCTGTTTTTTGACGCAATCAACCGCGTCATGGTGCAGACCGGGCATATGATGAAGGGCGGCACCATTGTAGACGCAACCATTATCAACGCTCCCAGCTCCACCAAGAACGCGGAGAAGAAGCGCGACCCGGAGATGCACCAGACCAGGAAGGGGAATGAATATCGGTTTGGGATGAAATGCCACATCGGCGTAGATGCGGGCAGCGGTCTGGTACATACGATGACCGTTACGGCGGCAAATGAACACGACATCACACAAACAGCGAATCTGCTCCGGGAAGATGACGAGGTAGTCTATGGGGATTCTGGCTATCTTGGAGTACAGAAGCGTCCCGAAATCGTAAACAACGAACATTTTTCCAAGATTGACTTTCGCATTAACCGCCGCCCAAGCAGTCTCCAAAAGGTCAGCGACAAATCCTTCGATTGGGATCGGTATATCGAGCACCGCAAATCCTCGGTACGCTCCAAGGTGGAGCACGCGTTCCGGATTATCAAGAGTCAGTTTGGCTACCGGAAAACAGCGTATCGAGGATTGAAGAAAAACGAGAACCGGCTGTACGCCATGTTCGCCTGTGCCAATCTGTATGCCCTTGCGATTGCCGGTCAAAAACTTTCCGCAACCTGAGGCGGGGGTAGTCTGCCTTTTTTCGGGAAAAGCAGCGGTATATTGGCTGTTTTGCCCCGATATTGACCCACCCGGACGCAAGAATCGCCCATATTACAAGTGAGGACAAAAATAAAGGCGATTTATTCAGAGGTTCCCTAAATTCCAACAGGGCATGCAGGATATCGCCCCCGATGACATTGTTATCAAAGCCACTATCGATAATCAAGAAATGCGCGTTATCAACACAAATATGGTTAAGGAATTTGCGGGCGGTCGTGAATTGACTGCATATCTTATCCAAGTTGAAACAAACGAAAGCAATATTCCGTGGCATAAGTTTGATTTGAAAATTACAGATGCTGATAATCATTATGGTGCAGCAACGATTTACAAAAACGAAGTAAACAGTTAAACAAATTCCAGTTTATCGAGAGCTTTTATTTCTGAGAGTATTGAGATTTAAGGGTGTGCACTGTTTAACAATAGCTCAAACTTTATAACGAAAGGTTGGCCGGGTGTGCATTTGGTATCAAAACAGGTCTTTACTTTCAAAGAAAAATTCCCGTTCGCACAGGGCGGGAATTTTTGTTTTCTGTCCGGATATTCGCTTTTTCTCCCTGCCGAAAAACCAGAAAAACAGAAAAATCCGGTATTGTCGGTTTTACCTCTTGACATTCCGGCAAAACCGGTGTATAATAGTCAAAAATAATCTTTAAGCAGCGGTGCGGGACACCCACAAGATTATGAGATAGCCTGTTTCTGACGGTAATCTGTCGGTTCTCTCTGCCTGCTTGAATTTGGGGCGGATTTTTTTATTGCCCGGAGGGAATTATGAAGATAAGGATAACCGATGCTGTAAGCTATGACAACGGAGCGGCGACGGGAGATCGTGTTTTTTCGGTTTATGTCGCTTCTTCCGGCGTTCATCCTTCCGAATTCAATAAAATGTCGGTATTTCCGGCTTTCTGTGATGTTCATGTACATCTCAGGGAGCCGGGATTTTTGTATAAGGAAACGGTTGAGACGGGAACGCTCGCCGCGGCGCACGGCGGGTACACCGATATCTGTGCAATGCCGAACCTTGACCCGGTCCCGGATACGGTTTCAAAGATAGGGCTGGAGCGTGAGATAATCGCAAAAACCGCCGAGGTGAGAGTTCACCCGTATGCGCCGATAACCGTTGGGGAAAAGGGAGAGCGGCTGGTCGATATTGAAGCGCTTGCGCCGCTTTGCGTTGCATTTTCCGATGACGGACGCGGAGTGCAGGACAAAGGGCTGATGCGTGAGGCGATGTACCGCGCCGCGGCTGTCGGGAAGGTGATCGCCGCACACTGCGAGGATAACTCACTGCTTCGCGGAGGCTACATACACGACGGAGAATACTGCCGGACTCACGGTCACCGCGGAATCTGCTCCGAAAGCGAATGGAAACCGATCGAACGCGACCTTGAGCTGGCAAGGGAGACGGGATGCAGCTATCACGTCTGTCATGTCTCGGCAAAGGAGAGCGTGGAGCTTATACGGGCGGCAAAGGCGGACGGAATCGACGTCACCTGCGAGACGGCTCCGCACTATCTGATGTTCGACGACAGTATGCTCCGGGACGACGGACGGTTCAGGATGAATCCCCCGATAAGGAGCCGCGCGGACAGGGAGGCGCTCATAGCCGGGGTCATTGACGGGACGGTCGATATGATAGCCACCGATCATGCACCGCACAGCAGGGAGGAAAAATCCGGCGGACTGCGGGGCAGTCTGATGGGCGTCGTGGGGCTTGAAACGGCGTTCCCGGCACTTTATACCGGACTTGTGAGAACCGGGGTGTTAAGCCTTGAGCGGCTGGTCAACATGATGTCGCATATCCCGAGAAAACGGTTCGGGATCCCGGATAACGGGGATGTATGCGTCTATGACCTTGAAGCAAAGAAGATAACAGATCCCTCGTCCTTTCTGTCGAAAGGGAGAAGCACTCCGTTTGAGGGGACGGAATTATACGGAGAATGTGTTCTGACTGTACACGGAGGTAAAGCGGTATGGATAAAAGACTTATGAGTCCCGAGCCGGACAGAAAGCTGGTTTTCGCCGACGGCACGGAATATTACGGTTACGGCTTCGGCTGTGACTGCGACAGGGTGTGCGAGGTGGTATTCAATACCTCTCCGGTCGGGTATCAGGAGATAATCTCCGACCCGTCATACACATATCAGGCGGTTGTTATGACGTATCCGCTTATCGGGAATTACGGTATCGCCGACGAGGACTTCGAAACAAAGATCCCGACGGTCGGCGGGCTTATCGTGAGGGAATACAACGACAGCCCGTCGAATTTCCGCTGCACAAAGACCCTTTCCGAGGTGATGGAGGAATACAAGATCCCCGGAATATCGGGTGTCGATACAAGAAAGCTGACAAGGAGCATCCGCGACCGCGGAACACGGCGCGCACTGATAACATCGGCATCAACACCGGTCGGGGAGGCGCTTGAGGTGCTTGAAGCCGTGAAAGCCCCGCGCGACGCGGTTTCAAGGGTCAGCTGCCGCAAAAGATGGTACGCAAGGACCTCCGGTGCGGCTTACAGCGTCGTTGCGGTCGATTTCGGAATAAAGCTGAACATAATCCGCTCGCTCAATTGCCGGGGGTGCAACGTGACGGTGGTGCCGTACGACAATCCGGCAGAAGAGATAATAAAAATGCGTCCCGACGGTGTGTTTCTGTCAAACGGACCCGGCGACCCGCAGGATGTTCCGGGTGCGGTGGAGCTGATAAATATGCTTAAGGGCAGATATCCGATGTTCGGAATATGCCTCGGGCATCAGCTCATCGGGCTTGCCTGCGGGGCAGAGACATACAAGCTGAAGTTCGGTCACCGCGGCGGTAACCACCCGGTAAAGAACCTGACAAACGGAAGGGTCGAGATAACGTCCCAGAATCACAGCTATGCCGTAAATCGGGACAGCCTTTCCGGAACCGGGCTTGAGATCACGCACATAAATCTTCTTGACAACACGGTCGAGGGTATGGAATGCGCCGCCGACCGGGTGTTCAGCGTTCAGTATCATCCCGAAAGCGCACCCGGACCGCAGGACAGCGCGTATCTCTTCGATAAGTTCGTTTCGCTCATGAAGGAGGCAAAGCACAATACCAAAGAGAACAGATATTAAAAAGATCCTCGTAATAGGCTCAGGCCCCATAGTCATAGGTCAGGCGGCGGAGTTTGACTATGCCGGAACTCAGGCGTGCCTTGCGCTGAAGGAGGAGGGGTACGAGGTTATCCTGTGCAACTCCAACCCGGCGACAATCATGACCGATACTGATATTGCCGACAGAGTTTATATGGAGCCTCTGACGCTTGAATACGTGGCAAAGGTCATCCGCTACGAACGTCCCGATGCCATTGTCCCCGGAATCGGCGGTCAGACCGGGCTGAATCTTGCGATGCAGCTTGACAGAAAGGGCATACTGCGCGAGTGCCGCACCGAGCTTCTCGGAACGACCGGCGAAAGCATCGCAAGGGCAGAGGACAGAGAGCTGTTCAAGGAGCTGTGCCAGTCACTCGGCGAGCCGGTGCTTCCGTCGGTGATCGCCGAAAGCATTGACGAAGGACTTGCAGCGGCGGAAAAGATCGGTTATCCTGTGGTTTTGCGTCCTGCGTTCACGCTCGGCGGGACCGGAGGCGGTTTTGCCGACAGTCCTGTGGAGTGCCGTGAGATACTGAAGAATGCGCTTAAGCTCTCGCCGGTCGGTCAGGTGCTTGTCGAGAAGAGCATAAAGGGCTTCAAGGAGATAGAATACGAGGTCATCCGCGACAAAAACGACACGGCAATCACCGTGTGCAACATGGAGAACATCGACCCGGTCGGTATACACACCGGAGACTCGGTCGTCGTCTGCCCGTCGCAGACGCTGACAAACCGCGAATATCATATGCTCCGCGACAGCGCACTGAAGATCATCCGCGCCCTGAAGATCGAGGGCGGGTGCAACGTGCAGTTCGCGCTTGACCCGCTGTCGTTTGACTATTACCTGATAGAGGTCAACCCGAGGGTGTCGCGCTCGTCGGCGCTTGCGTCAAAGGCAAGCGGATATCCGATAGCCCGCGTCTCGGCAAAGATCGCCGTCGGGATGACGCTTGACGAAATAATGCTGGCGAACACCCCGGCATCGTTCGAGCCGGCGCTTGACTATGTGGTGACGAAAATGCCGCGCTTCCCGTTCGACAAGTTCACCTCGGCAAACAACCGCCTTTCGACCCAGATGAAGGCTACCGGAGAGGTCATGAGCGTCGGGCGCACAATCGAGGAAAGCCTGCTGAAAGCCGTCCGTTCCCTTGAAACCGGCGCACGGCATCTGTATAAAAGAAAATTTGCCGACATGAGCGACGACGCGCTCCTTGAGTATATAACCGAGGGAACCGATGACAGGCTGTTTGCAATAACCGAGCTTTTCCGCCGCGATGCCGATATCGGGGTCATCTGCGACGCAACGCGGATCGATATGCTGTTCCTTGAAAAGCTGAAGAATATCGTGTCGGTTGAAAGAAGGGTCGCCGCATCGCCGTTTTCGGCAAAGGCACTGTACCTTGCGAAGAGAACGGGCTTTTCGGACGGCAGGATCGCCGCGCTGTGGAAAACCGATGAAAAGAAGGTATACTCTCTGCGTGAGAAATGCGGAATTTTCCCGGTTTACAAGATGATCGATTCCTGTTCGTCGGAATTCGACAGTATGATACCGTACTTTTACTCGACATACGAGGACGAAAACGAGTCGGTTGTATCGGACAAAAAGAAGATCCTCGTCCTCGGCTCGGGACCGATAAGGATAGGACAGGGTGTCGAGTTCGACTATTCGACGGTTCACGCCGTAATGACGATAAAGAAGCGCGGATATGAGGCGATCATAATCAACAACAACCCGGAAACGGTATCGACGGACTATACCTGCTCCGACAAGCTGTATTTCGAGCCGCTCTGCATAGAGGATGTGATGAACATCATAAGGCATGAAAAGCCGGAGGGTGTCATCGCCTCTCTCGGCGGTCAGACCGCGATAAACCTTGCGGCGGAGCTTAAGGAGCGGGGAGTCAGGCTGATAGGAACCGACTGCGACGCGATAGAGCGCGCCGAAAACCGCGACAGCTTTGAAAAGGTGCTTAACGACCTTGAAATTCCCCAGCCTGACGGTCAGGCGGTGACGAACGTGGAGGACGGGATCGCCGCGGCGGAGAGGATCGGTTACCCGGTGCTTGTAAGACCGTCGTTCGTTCTCGGCGGCAGGGCGATGCAGATCGTTGCCGACAGCGAACAGTTGAGAAAGTATCTTAAGACCGCCGTTGAGATCGACGCGGACAAACCGGTGCTTGTCGACAAATACATTTACGGAAAGGAGCTTGAGGTTGACGCGGTGTGCGACGGAAAGCACGTCTTTGTTCCCGGAATAATGGAGCTTGTCGAGAGGACCGGAATACACAGCGGCGATTCGATAAGCGTTTATCCGACCTTCAGCATATCCGACAGCGTTCGGGACGTGATACTTGACTACACAAAGCGTCTCGGACTCGGCATCGGGATCGTCGGACTTTACAATATACAGTTCATAGTTGACCGCGACGAGAGGGTGTATATAATCGAGGTCAATCCCCGCTCGTCAAGAACCGTTCCGTTCCTGTCAAAGGCGACCGGGTACAGCCTTGCCGACATTGCCACGCTGGTCATGCTCGGCGTCAGCCTTGAGGAGCAGGGGCTTCCCGACGGAATGGCGCCGCGGAAGAACCGGTGGTATGTAAAAGCTCCGGCGTTCTCCTTCTCAAAGCTGCGCGGGCTTGACGCGTATCTTTCCCCCGAAATGAAATCGACCGGAGAGGCCATCGGCTACGACGGAAAGCTGACAAGGGCGCTCTACAAGGCGCTGAAGGCATCGGGGATAAACGTTGTCAACTACGGCACGGTGCTTGCAACGGTTGCCGACGGCGACAAAGAAGAGGCTCTGCCGCTGATAAGACGGTTCTATAACATGGGCTTCAACATTCAGGCAACGGCGGGGACGGCGGAATTCCTGAAAAAGAACGGCATCCGCACGCACACACTGAAAAAGATAAGCGAGGGAAGCGACGAGATCCCGGACGGGATACGTCAGGGGTATGTCAATTACGTAATAAATACCCGCGACATGAATTCCTCCGGGGTTCTGTCGGACGGGTACGAGATAAGAAGGCTTGCGGTCGAGAACGGCGTGACGATGTTCACGTCACTTGATACCGTAAGAGTGCTTCTTGACGTGCTTGAGGAGATAACGCTCGGAATATCCACGATCGATGCGGAATGACGGAGGAAAAATGAAACAGAGCATATTTGAAACAGCCGACAACCGGAGGATCGCCGAAAATACTTATCTCATGCGGCTTTACGGCGATACGTCGGAAATAACCCGCCCCGGTCAGTTCGTAAACATAAGGCTTGACGGAAGATTTCTGCGCCGCCCGATATCGGTTTGCGACCGTGAGAGCGGTGTACTGACCCTGATCTACAAGGCGGTTGGTTCCGGCACGCTTATGATGTCGGAAATGACACCCGGCAAGACCCTTGACCTTCTGACCGGGCTGGGAAACGGGTACGATACCGGAAAGAGCGGTGAAAATCCGCTGCTTGTCGGAGGCGGTGCGGGAGTTCCTCCGCTGTATCTGCTCTGCCGTGAGCTGATCTCGCAGGGAAAACACCCCACGGTCATAATGGGGTTCGGTACCGAAAAGGAGGTGTTTTTCGAGGAGGAGTTCCGAGGGCTCGGCGCGGATGTCATTGTGACAACCGCTGACGGGAGCCGCGGGACAAAGGGATTTGTTACCGACGCAATAAAGGACGGGTACAGTTACGTCTACACCTGCGGACCGGAACCCATGCTGAGAGCTGTATACTCCGCCGTGAACACCGGAGGGCAGTTCAGCTTTGAGGAGAGAATGGGCTGCGGCTTCGGTGCGTGCATGGGCTGCTCATGCAGGACGAAATACGGATATAAGCGCATCTGCCGCGACGGTCCGGTGCTTGAGAAGGAGGAAATAATATGGTGAATACAGAGGTCAGCCTTTGCGGAATAAAGCTCTGCAACCCGCTGATACCGGCGAGCGGAACCTTCGGCTACGGCTATGAATTTGCCGGGCTGTACGACATCAACCGGTATATCGGGACATTCTCCTTCAAGGGGACGACAAAAGAGCCGAGATTCGGAAACCCGACACCGAGGATAGCGGAGACGCCGTCAGGTATGCTCAATGCGGTGGGGCTTCAGAATCCGGGGGTCGAATCGGTCATAAACGACGAGCTTCCGCGGCTTGCGGAATGCTTTGACAAGCCGGTCATGGCGAATGTGAGCGGGTTTTCGGTTGACGATTACGCGTACACCGTCTCGCGGCTTGATCCGCAAAAGCAGATCGGGTGGTTCGAGGTAAACATATCCTGCCCGAACGTCCACGGCGGCGGGATGAGCTTCGGAGTCGATCCCGCATCGGCAGAGAAGGTGACGGCGGCGGTGAGAAAGGTCACAAAAAAGCCGGTCATCATGAAGCTGTCGCCGAACGTGACCGACATTGCCGGGATAGCAAGAGCCTGCGAAGCCGGAGGCGCCGACGGAATCAGCCTGATAAACACCCTCCCCGGAATGCGCATCGATATAAAAAAGCGCAGACCGGTCATTGCAAACACCTTCGGAGGGCTTTCCGGCCCCGCGGTTTTTCCGGTGGCATTACGGATGGTGTGGCAGGTATACCGTGCGGTAAGCCTTCCGATAATCGGTATGGGCGGCGTTTCTTCGGCGGAGGATGTGATCGAAATGATGCTTGCCGGGGCAACAGCCGTCGGAATAGGAGCGGCAAACCTTGTCGATCCGTTTGTCTGCCGGGATATTGCAGAGGCTCTCCCGGCGGTCATGGAAAGATACGGGATCAATAATCTTTGTGATATTACAGGAGGAGCGCACAATGGGTAAGGACGTGATAATAGCCTGCGATTTCCCGGACGGGGAAAGGGCGCTTGGGTTTCTTGACAGGTTCACGGAAAGAAAGCCGTTTGTCAAGGTCGGAATGGAGCTGTTTTACGCCGAGGGACCGGATATTGTAAGAAAGATAAAGGCACGCGGACACAGGATCTTCCTCGATCTCAAACTGCATGATATCCCGAACACCGTGAAGAGCGCGATGAGGGTACTGTCAGGGCTTGATGTTGATATGTGCAACCTTCACGCAGCCGGTACAAAGGCGATGATGGAGGCTGCACTTGAAGGACTGACGCGGGGAGACGGAACAAGACCGCTGCTCATCGCCGTGACCCAGCTGACCTCGACGAGTGAGGAACGGATGAGGGACGAGCTTCTCATTTCCGCGCCGCTTGAGGAGGTCGTGGCGAAATATGCGCTGAACGCACGGGATGCCGGGCTTGACGGAGTTGTCTGCTCCCCGCTTGAGGCTGAGAAGGTGCATTCGGTATGCGGGAGCGGATTTCTGACCGTCACACCGGGAGTGAGATTTGCCGACGGCGCGGTTCAGGATCAGGTCAGGGTAACGACCCCGGAGAGAGCAAAGGCTCTCGGCTCCGATTACATTGTCGTCGGCAGACCGATAACCGCCTCGCCCGACCCCGTTTCGGCTTATGAAATATGCCGTGACCGGTTTATCGGATAAAATGCAAAGGAGAATGATTATGACCGATACAAAAAAGCTGATTGCAAAGGATTTACTGTCAATAAAAGCGGTGTTCTTCCGTCCGGGCGAGCCGTTTGTCTGGGCAAGCGGGATAAAAAGCCCGGTATACTGCGACAACCGCCTTACCCTCACCGCACCGGAGGTCAGAAATGACGTTGAAAACGGGCTGGCGGAGCTTATAAAGACCGAATATCCGCAGGCGGAGGTGCTTATGGGCACTTCGACCGCCGGTATCGCTCATGCCGCGATAACAGCCGACCGCCTCGGACTTCCGATGGGATATGTAAGAGGCTCCGACAAGGATCACGGCAGGAAAAACCGTATCGAGGGGCGGCTTGAACCCGGTCAAAAGGTCGTTGTGGTAGAGGATCTCATTTCGACAGGCGGAAGCGTCATCGACGTTGTGGAAGCACTCAGGGAAGCCGGCGCCGATGTGCTGGGAATAGTTTCGATCTTCACATACGGCATGAAAAAGGGTCTTGAAAGACTTGCCGCGGCACAGGTGAAAAACATCAGCCTTACCGATTTCGACTCGGTCGCCGAGGCGGCAGCTGAGGAGGGATATATTGATCCGGAGGATATCGCGCGGCTGAAGGCGTTCCGTGACAATCCCTCGGACGAATCATGGATAACGGGAGGAGAAGGAAAATGAGAAGTCTTATAAATATACTTGACCTCAGTGCAGAGGAGATCGACAGACTTATAAAAACCGCCTGCGATATCACAGAGAATCCCGGAAAATACAGCGACAGATGCCGCGGAAAGACGCTTGCCACACTCTTCTTCGAGCCTTCGACAAGGACAAGGCTCAGCTTTGAGGCGGCGATGTACGGTCTCGGCGGCAATGTCCTCGGCTTTTCCGAGGCGCAGAGCTCGTCCGCTTCAAAGGGCGAAAGCGTTGCCGACACAGCCCGCGTCGTATCCTGCTTTGCCGATATAATCGCCATGCGCCACCCGAAGGAGGGCGCGCCGCTTGTTGCATCGATGAACGCAACGGTTCCCGTCGTCAATGCCGGCGACGGAGGACACAACCACCCGACGCAGACGCTTGCCGACCTTCTGACGATATACCGCGAAAAGGGAAGGCTGTCGGATATGACGGTCGGCTTCTGCGGCGATCTGAAGTTCGGACGCACGGTACACTCGCTTATCGAGGCGCTTTCAAGGTATACGGGGATAAACATTGTCCTTGTATCACCCGATGAGCTGACGCTTCCGGGATATATAAAGCGTGACGTGCTTGAGCGCAATTCAATAAGATACACCGAGACGACCGATCTCTCCGCAGTTATGCCGGAGCTTGACGTGCTTTACATGACAAGAGTGCAGAAGGAACGCTTCTTCAACGAGGAGGACTATCTGCGCCTCAAAGACAGCTATATCTTACGCCCCGAAAAGCTCGACGACGCGAAAAGCGACCTTTCGGTGCTTCACCCGCTCCCGCGCGTCAACGAGATAAGCGTTGCGGTCGATTCCGACAGCTGCGCCTGCTATTTCAAACAGGTCGAAAACGGAAAACTCATGCGCATGGCGCTGATAATGATGCTTCTGGAGGTAATGTAATGAATATCGATCCCATAAAGAACGGAATTGTCATTGACCATATAACCGCGGGGAGCGCAATGAAGATATATTCGCTCCTGCGTCTCGGAACGCTTACCTGTCCGGTCGCGCTTATCTGCAACGTTCAGAGCCGGAGAATGGTCAGAAAGGATATCATAAAGATCGATTCCGAATTCGATATTGACCTTGATCTTCTCGGCTACGTAGATCCGGGCGCGACCGTCAATATCATAAGGAACGGCATTATCTGCGAAAAGAAGCGTGTCGGGCTGCCGGAAAGGCTTACTGATGTAATAAAGTGCCGCAATCCGCGCTGCATTACGTCCACGGAACAGGAGCTTCCGCAAATCTTCCGCCTGACCGATGCCGACCGCCGTGTCTATCGCTGCCTGTACTGCGAAGCGCGTGCCAAGGAAGAATAAGGTGCATCTGATAATCTCAGGTTGGGTTTTTAACTCACCCTGCGCATTTGTCCCGGAATTTCCGATAAAACCGGCAGATGCCGGGGATTATTGCTATTGCATTTTGTGACCGGACGTGTTAATATATATACGGCAGCAAGAAAGGGGGCGGCATTTATGGCAAGCAGATATGAAAAAGAAGGCTCGGAAAAACGGATCCTTTCAGCCTGTGTGAAGCTGTTCATCGAAAAAGGCTACGCAAGGACGACCTCTGCAGAGATACTGAAGGGCGCGGACGTTACTCCGGGTACATTTCATAACATATACCGGACAAAGAGCGGCGTGCTTACCGAGCTTACGGAGTTCATGTTTGACAATCAGTTCGGAATCGCCCGGAAGATTGTCGGAGAGGATGCCGACCCGGTTCTCATGTACTGCGTTGAGACGTCGGTTCAGCTGACTCTTGCAGAGCTTAACGAGAATCTGAGGCAGATATATGTCGAGGCATATACCAATCAGGACGTGCTTGATATCATCAACAAAAAGATGTCAGGCGTGATCGGAGAGATATTCGGCAAATATCTCCCGGACTGTGAAACAAGTGATTTTTATGAAATCGAGATAGGAACGTCTGCGTTTATGCGCGGGTTCATGTCGTATCCTTGCGATAATAATTTCACTCTTGAAAAGAAGCTTTACCGCTTCCTCGAAATGAGCCTGTCGGTTTTTCATGTCCCGGAGGATGAGGCGCGGCAGGCTGTTGAGTATATCGCTTCGCTTGATATCAGAAAAGTTGCGAACGACGTCATGCAGTACCTGTTTTCCGCGCTTGAAATGAAGTTTGATTTCAGACTCGGCGAATGATATTCACCCTCATCCGGATCCGCGGGTGAGGGTGTCTTATTTTCGGAGACTTTTTTTCCGAAATGCGCAAGTTTTTTAATTTTTGTCTTGACAACAGAAAACAAAAGTGGTATAATACTAAAGCGTTGCGGGGTGTGGCTCAGTTCGGTAGAGCGCTTGGTTCGGGACCAAGAGGCCGGAAGTTCAAATCTTCTCACTCCGACCATAATGTGGAGACGAAATAGATGTCTCCTGCGAAAAGCCTGAGCATATCGGGCTTTTTTTGCTACCCAAAAGGCGATTTTTCTCTGTACCAAAACACAGATGTAAAATCGCCGTTTTTCCTTTGCAGCAGAACCATCTCTTCCAAAAAAACGGAAACGGAAAATAATCACCGGCATTGTATGTGCTGCTTCAACTTAACAAAAACATAACCGGCTCCGATGATTGTGAGCCGGTTATTTGATGTTATGTATTTTTAAGCGTTTGCGGGTGCCTTTTTCTTTGTGAACAGCATCACTGCAATTCCGATCACAAGACCGACAGCCGCGGGAATCACCCAGCCGAGACCTATGTCGGAGAGCGGCAGGAAGTTCTTTATTGCCGCAAGCGCGTTTGTGAGTCTGAGCTTTACGATAAGCTCTTTGGGAAGCGCTGCAAGAAAATCATAGACGGCGGCGACGAGCGTGAATCCGGTCACAAAGCCGTAGACCCATCTGTTATGCCCGAAGAGATTGCCGAAAAGTCCGAGAAGGATAAGGGTTATTGCAAGCGGGTAGAGGAACATGAGGACGGGGACGGAGTAGTCGATGATTTTATTCAGTCCGAGGTTGGCTATAAGAAGTGAAGCGATGCTGAAGATGATTGCCCAGACGCGGTACGAGAACGACTTCGGAAACAGCTTGACGAAGGTCTCTGAGCAGCTGGTGATGAGCCCGACAGCCGTTTTGAGGCAGGCGAAGGTAAATGTTGCGGCAAGGATTATTCCGCCGGTCTTGCCGAAATAGTGGTTTGCGACGAGGGCAAAGACCTCTCCGCCGTTTGTGCATTCAACTCCGAGTCCGCGGCTCTGTGCTCCGACAAGCGTGACTGCGAGATAGATGGCAGCCATGATGAGACAGCTGAAAATTCCGGCGTGAACGGTGCTCTTTGCAACGGCTTTCGGCTCTTTCACACCGAGATCGCGGATGACGGTGATGACGACGATGCCGAAAGCAAGTGATGCAAGCGCGTCCATGGTGTTGTAGCCGTCGAGGAAGCCGGTGAAAACCGCTGATTTTGTATAGGCTTCAGCAGGAGCAAAGCCGGAGACGGTTCCCATAGGCTTTACGATTGCGGCGATGACGAGAATACCGAGGCAGACGAGGAAGATAGGATTGAGAATTTTGCCGACCCACGTAAGGATCTTTCCTGGGAAAAGCGAGAAGGCGAGGACGGCGGCGAAGAAAAGCACCGAGTATACCGCAAGCACGGTCGGGTTGTCGGCGCCTTTTCCGAAAAGCGGTGCGACAGTAACGGTGAAGGGGACGGTCGCGCATCTCGGAATGGCAAAGAACGGACCTATCGTCAGATAAAGCGCGCAGGTGAAAAAGATGCTGTAACCGCGGCCGACCTTGCCGGAAAGCTCGACAAGACCGTCACTGCGGCTGATGCCCATTGCGGCAATGCCGAGGAGGGGAAGTCCCACGCCGGTAATGAGGAATCCGATGAGAGCCTTCCACATATTTGCTCCGGCGAGCTGACCCATGTAGATCGGGAAGATGAGGTTTCCGGCACCGAAGAACAGTCCGAAAAGCATACTTGCGATGAAGATCGTTTCGCTTTTTGTCAGTTTTTCTTTCAAAATAAATTCTCCTGTCTTGTGACTGAGCACAGCCGTGCATTCACGGAGGCTCATTTTTTCTTTGCCTGTCGAGGAAAAGATAATACATTATAACACCCCACGGAGAGTTTGTCAAGAAAAAATGACAAACAAATTAAAAAATTATGTACAATTTTTTCGCTTTCGCTTTTCGCATCCTGTCAGATTCAACAGTACATATCCGAAAGGGTCGTGCCGCGGATGCAGTAGAGGAATGATGTCAGCTCGAGATTGACTATTATATATTCGCTGTATCCGCCGTTTCGGGATTTGTCTGTGAAGGATATGCCGAGAGTGGTGCCGTACTGCTGAGAGATCTCAAGCTCCGAGCCGTCGCTGAAGCGGATATAGGTTGACGGGGACAGCATCGTATTGTGCAGGGTTCCCTTTACCTTTGAACGGTTATAGAGTCTTACAAACTCGCTTATCTGAGCGGCGTCAAGCTCTTTCCCGGCGACATTTACCGATGATATCATTTTTTCCATAATGCGCGGCAGGGGGAGGTGGGGGACGATATGTCCATACCTGTACGGAAGCCCCGCCGGACGCAGGCTGAATGCAATGAAAATGACCGAAAATGCTATCAGGATTATGTTGTTGGCTTTCTGTCTGAAACTCATGGTCTTCTCCGCTTTCTTTCAAAAAATCCTCATTTGCCGTTTTTGACGCGGAAAATGAGGATTATATTCCGCAAAATAAGCCGATTCCTGCTGATTTCTGTCGGTCAACGGTCAGCGGGCAAGGATATTTTTCAGGTAGTAACCGGTATAGGAGCCATTGACTTCAGCCACCTGCTCCGGAGTGCCGCAGGCTATGACCGTTCCGCCCATGTCGCCGCCCTCCGGCCCCATGTCGATGATATAATCTGCGGTTTTTATCAGATCAAGGTTGTGCTCAATGACAATTACGGTGTTGCCCTGATCGGTCAGCCTCTGGAGTATCGATATCAGCCGGTCAACGTCGGCGGAATGAAGTCCGGTCGTCGGTTCGTCAAGGATATAGGCAGTCCTTCCGGTGCTGTGCTTTGACAGCTCGGTTGCCAGCTTGACCCTCTGCGCCTCACCGCCGGACAGCGTTGTCGACGACTGTCCGATCTTTATATATCCCAATCCGACGTCGGCAAGGGTTTTCAGCCTGCGGCTTATCTTCGGGATGTTCTCAAAGAAGGCAAGCCCCTCATCGACCGTCATATCAAGCACGTCGAAGATGTTTTTGCCCTTGTACTTCACCTCAAGCGTGTCGCGGTTGTAGCGCTTTCCCTTGCAGACGTCGCAGGTGACATAGACGTCCGGGAGGAAGTGCATTTCGATGCATTTCACACCGTCGCCCTCGCAGGCTTCGCATCTGCCGCCCTTGATGTTGAAGGAGAACCTGCCGGCTTTGTATCCCCTGACCTTTGCGTCGTTTGTCGAGGCAAAAAGCTCGCGGATGTCGTTGAATAGTCCGGTATATGTCGCGGGATTTGAGCGCGGAGTCCGTCCTATCGGGCTCTGGTCTATCGCTATGACCTTATCAAGATTATCGATGCCCTCGATTCTGTCATGCTTTCCGGGATGGGTTACAGCGCGGTTGAGCTGCTTTGCAAGAACAGGGTAGAGGATGGAATTTATAAGCGACGATTTGCCGGAGCCGGACACACCGGTGACGCAGACGAGCATTCCGAGCGGGATCGCGACGTTTATATTTTTCAGGTTGTTCTGCCTTGCACCGATGATCTGAAGGAATTTTCCGCTGCCCTCACGGCGCTTTTCCGGAACGGCAATTTTTCTCCTGCCGCTGAGATAGTCTCCGGTTATCGAGGCGGGGTTGTCGATTATCTCCTGCGGGGTGCCGACGGCGACGACCTGCCCGCCGTTTATTCCGGCACCGGGTCCTATATCGACGATGTAATCCGCCTCCATCATGGTTTCCTCGTCATGCTCGACGACTATAAGACTGTTTCCGATGTCGCGGAGGGCTTTGAGTGCCTCTATCAGCCGGTGGTTGTCTCGCTGATGAAGCCCGATGCTCGGCTCGTCAAGGATATAGAGCACTCCCATGAGCGACGAGCCGATCTGCGTTGCCAGCCTGATCCTCTGGGATTCTCCGCCGGACAGAGTGCCCGCCTTTCTTGACAGGGTCAGATAGCCGAGACCGACGTTTTTCAGGAATCCGAGGCGCGAGCGGAGCTCCTTCACGATGTCGCGGGCAATAGCCTCTTCGGTTTTGGTGAGCTTCAGTGCATTTACAAAGTCAAGCGCGCTGTCTATCGAGAGCGAGCAGAGCGCATCGACGGAAAGCCCGCCGACGGTTACGGCAAGCACCTCGTCGCGGAGGCGGCGCCCCTTGCATTTCGGACAGGGAATGAACTCAAAGAACTGCTCGTAGTACTCGTTCTGGCTCATTGAATACCGCTGCTCGATTATGCTGAGGATCCCCTCGAATTTCACCCTCTGATGCGCGTGCCTGCCGTCGAAGGAACGGTCTATCTCATATATTTCGTCCCCGGTGCCGTTCAGGAGAGCGTCAAGTGCGGCTTTGGAGTAATCCTTTATCGGCATATCAAGCGTGAAGCCGTGTCTCTCTCCGACCGCCTCGTAAAGCGGCGCCGTCCATGTGCTGTCGTCAAGCGATTTGAAGCCGTTTACCGCAACCGCACCGTCGGCAAGCGACAGAGAACGGTCCGGGCAGATGAGGTCAAACGATACGGTTCTCAGCTCTCCGATGCCGGCACAGCGTTCGCAGGCACCGTAGGGGTTGTTGAACGAGAACATTCTCGGCGAAAGCTCTCCCATGCTGAAGCCGTGCTCCTCGCAGGCATAATTCTGCGAATACCGGTATTCCTCCGGCGTATCTCCGACAGTGACGATGTGAAGGTTGCCCTTTGCAAGGTTCAGCGCGGTTTCTGCCGAGTCGGTAAGCCTGCCTCTTATCCCCTCCTTCATCACAAGTCGGTCAACGACGATATCCACCGTGTGCTTTTTGTTTTTCTCAAGCTCCGGAATGTCGTTCACGTCGTACATTTCACCGTCAACACGCACCCTTACGTAGCCGTTTTTCTTTGCGTCCTCGAATACCTTTTCATGCATACCCTTTTTGCCGGATACGACGGGGGCAAGGATCATGAATTTCGTTCCCGCGGGCAGGGAGCATATGTCATCGATTATCTGGTCGATGCTCTGCTGTCTTATCTCTTTTCCGCAGACCGGGCAGTGCGGAATGCCTATCCGCGCGTACATAAGGCGCAGATAGTCGTATATTTCGGTGACTGTTCCGACAGTCGAGCGCGGGTTCTTTGACGTTGTTTTCTGGTCGATGGAAATGGCGGGGGACAGACCCTCGATAAGGTCAACATCGGGCTTGTCCAGCTGTCCGAGAAACATTCTTGCGTAGGACGACAGAGATTCCACGAATCTTCTGTGCCCCTCCGCATAGATCGTATCGAATGCCAGTGACGATTTTCCCGAGCCGGAAAGTCCGGTAAAGACGACGAACCTGTCTCTCGGAACGGTGACATCTATATTTTTTAGGTTGTGGACTCTTGCGCCCTTTACGATTATACTGCTGAGTGACATATTGCCGGTTTTGTTCCTTCTTTTTAATTCGTTCACTTTGTCCGCAGCGCGGCGATCCTGTCGCGGAGATATGCGGCTCTTTCAAAATCAAGCTGCTTTGCCGCAGCCTTCATCTGCTTTGTCAGCTCTTCGGCAAGCGACGCCTTTTCTCCCGCCGACAGCTTCTTCTTCGGAGCATCGGCAAGCTTTTCTTCCTTTGCCTTGCCGAGACCTATTTCGATAAGGTCGCGGACTGACTTTTTTACCGTCTGAGGCGTGATCCCGTGCTCTTCGTTATACTTCATCTGTATCGCGCGGCGGCGCTCGGTTTCGCCGATGGCGGCGCGCATTGATTTTGTGACCGTGTCGGCGTACATTATGACCTTGCCCTCCGCGTTTCTTGCGGCGCGTCCGATGGTCTGTATCAGAGAGGTTTCTGAGCGGAACAGCCCCTCCTTGTCTGCATCAAGTATCGCGACAAGCGACACCTCCGGGATGTCAAGCCCCTCGCGGAGCAGGTTTATCCCGACAAGAACGTCGAATACGCCGAGACGCAGGTCGCGTATTATTTCCATTCTCTCGATCGTTTCGACATGGTGATGGATGTACTTGACCTTTATCAGGTTCATCTCAAGATATTCCGTCAGATCCTCTGCCATTTTCGTGGTGAGGGTGGTGACAAGCACGCGCTCGCCCTTTTCCGCACGTATTCTTATCTCTCCCATGAGGTCGTCTACCTGTCCGGTTATAGGGCGGATGATTATCTCAGGGTCAACAAGTCCGGTCGGTCGGATTATCTGCTCTGCTGTCTGTGACGAATGCTCTTTTTCGTATTCCGCCGGCGTGGCGCTGACGTATATGACCTGATTTATCTTCTCCTCAAATTCATCAAAGAAAAGCGGACGGTTGTCGTATGCCGAGGGCAGACGGAAGCCGAAATCGACAAGATTCTTCTTCCGCGCCCGGTCGCCGCCGCTCATTCCGCGCACCTGCGGCAGGGTGACGTGAGACTCGTCAATGAACATCAGAAAGTCGCGCGGGAAGTAGTCCATGAGAGTATACGGCGTGGTTCCCGGCTCGCGTCCGGAAAAGACTCTTGAATAATTCTCAACTCCGGAGCAGTACCCGATCTCGCGGATCATTTCCATGTCGTAGCGCGTCCGTTCCTCGATCCGCTGAGCCTCTATGAATCTGTTCTGCGAGCGGAAATAGTCCACCCGCTCCTCAAGCTCAGTCTCGATTTCTTTGAGCGCCTTTTCACGCTTGTCATCGGTGGTGGCATAGTGCGTGGCAGGGAATACGGAGGCATACCGCAGATCCTGTATCAGCTCTCCGGTGACGTAATTTATCTCGGAAAGGCGGTCGATCTCGTCGCCGAAAAACTCGACCCGGAGAATTTTTGAATCCGACGACGGCGGGAATATCTCGACAACGTCGCCCCTGACGCGGAAGCGGTTGCGCTCGAACCCGATGTCGTTGCGGTCGTAGTTTATCGACACCAGCCTCCGCAGAAGCGTGTCGCGCTCCATCGGCATCCCCGGGCGGAGAGAGATCATCAGCTTTGTGTAATCCTCCGGGCTTCCGAGGCTGTATATGCAGGAAACAGAAGAGACGATTATCACGTCGCGGCGCTCGAAGAGAGCAGAGGTTGCGCTGTGACGGAGCTTGTCAATCTCCTCGTTTATCATTGAATCCTTTTCGATATATATGTCGCGTCCGGGAATATAGGCCTCCGGCTGATAATAATCATAGTATGACACGAAATACTCAACCGCATTCTCCGGGAAGAACTCCCGGAACTCCGAACACAGCTGTGCTGCAAGGGTTTTGTTGTGCGCAAGGATCAGGGTAGGGCGATTGAGCCGGGCAATGACGTTTGCCATTGTGAAGGTTTTCCCGGAGCCGGTGACTCCGAGGAGCGTCTGACCGCGGTATCCGGCCTCAACTCCGGAAACAAGCGCATCGATAGCCTCCGGCTGGTCACCGGTGGGCTTGAAAGGGCTGTGTAGAATGAATCTGTCCACGTTTTCCTCCGAACAAATGTTCATTACTGATATTGTACCACAAATAATTTTAAAAGTAAAGCCATAAATAATGAAATCAAAAGATTTTTCTGCCGTCGCTCGCTTTCCGCGGAAATGCGGAAGAAAAAACACGCTTTCGGCATACAGGCAATGCAAAACCAATGCAAACCGCGCGGATGCCGATATTCCGGGAGAAAACACTCTTTCTGCAACCGTTTGCGTTGGAAACGGCTCGCTTCCTGACCGAAGCAGTCGTCAGATTGCACAAAAAACGACTCTGATTTCCGTCATTTTGACGATTGACATCTGTCTTTTTTATGATATAATAAAAATAGATATTGCAAACGGTTGCACGAAAGGTCAGACACATGGAAAACGGAATAATCGTAAAAAAGAAAAAGAGCACTATCATCACCATCGCGGATGAACTCGGTGTCTCGCCGTCAACAGTCAGCCGTGCCTTCAATCCGAAGTCGAAAATCAGCAACGAGGCAAGGCAGAGAATACTTCAGTGCGCAAAACGGCAGAATTATGTCCCCAACCGCACGGCATCGCGGCTTTCTATGCGCGAAATCAATATCGGGGTGGTATATACCAGCTTTTACGAGCTTGCTTCCGACGAATTTGCGAAGGGGATACGCGACGCATACAGAGAGCTGTTCGATCTCAAGATCAACCTTGAATTCGAAACGCTCAATTACACTACCCGTACAAGCGACAACCTGCGCGAGATACTTTCAAGGTGGGAAAATTTCGACGGAGTCATAGTCAGCGGTCTGAGCGACCCTGACGAAATTGCAATACTGAACCGGTATGCGAAGATAAACCGGAATATCGTGCTGCTTCAGGCGGATATACCGGAGGTGGATAAGCTGTTCGTCTCCTGCCATGACCCGGCGGTATCAAGCCGGATGGCTGCGGAATTCATTGCCGACTGCCTGAAATTTTCGCCGAGAAAGGACGTTGTGATTTTCACCGGAGAAAGACGTACCGGACTGCATACCGAGGCGAACGATGTTTTCATCAGGGCGGCGGAGGAGCTCGGGCTCAACGTGGTCGGTTCCTTTGACATGAAGGATTCTCCCGAAATGCTGAAATGGCAGCTGTATGAGATGTACGTAAAGCAGGGAATGCGCCCGGCAGGTGTCTATATCACAAGCGGAAAATCGATAGAGCTCTGTAAGTTCATCAAGGAAAACGAGCTTTCCGAAAGGACAGTCCTTGTCACCTTTGACGTATATCCGGAGCTGAACGAGTATCTGAAATCAGGAGTGATAACTGCCACAATATATCAGAATCTGTACAAACAGGCAAAGAACGCTTTCATCAACCTCGTAAAATACGTAATAGGTCAGATAGACGTCGGAAATTTCATCTCTCCCGCACCCGAACTGGTGCTGAAGAGCAATCTCGATTTCTATATCCGCTGACATCAGACAGACAGTCCCGCTGTCCGGATTATACCGGCTGCGGTCAAATATAAATTTTACCGGAATAAGGAGAAATGAAATGAAGAAAATAGGATTTATCGGTCTCGGTATCATGGGAAAGCCCATGAGCAAAAACCTCATAAAAGCCGGGTATGAGCTTACGGTTTACGACATAAACGAAGCGGCTGTAAAGGAGCTTGAAGAGTTCGGTGCAAAGGCGGCAGGTTCCTCGAAGGAGGCGGCTGAGGGAAACGATGTCATTATAACGATGGTGCCCAATTCGCCTCAGGTCAAGGAAGCCGTTCTCGGTGCCGGCGGTGTGCTTGAGGGAGCAAAGAAGGGCGCGATCATCGTCGATATGAGCTCCATCAACCCGATAGCCTCCAAAGAGGTATGCGCTGAGGTCGAAAAGCACGGCTGTTACATGATCGACGCACCGGTCTCCGGCGGTGAACCGAAGGCTGTCGACGGCACGCTTTCTGTCATGTGCGGCGGCAGAAAAGAGATATTTGACGAGGTGAAGGACATTCTCGGCGTTATGGGCGGCTCCGTCACATACTGCGGAGACATCGGCGCCGGAAACACCACAAAGCTGGCTAACCAGATAATCGTTGCCGTCAACATTGCGGCTCTCAGCGAGGCGCTTATGCTCGGCAAGAGGGCGGGAGTTGACCCGGAGGCGATATACAGGGCAATACGCGGCGGACTTGCCGGAAGCACCGTTATGGACGCGAAGGCTCCCATGATGCTTGACGGCAATTTCAAGCCCGGCTTCCGCATTGCGCTCCATATTAAGGATTTGAACAACGTTATCGAGGCGGGACACAAGGTCGGTTCACCGCTTCCGCTGACCACCTCGGTGATGGAAATGATGCAGTGGCTCCGCGCGGAGGGGCTTGACACCCTCGATCACAGCGCGATCGTCAGGTATTACGAATATCTCGCTCACGACGAGGTAAGAAAAGAGAAAGACTGAATTTCCGGGAGAAAGAACAATGAGCGAAAATCTGTTTATGAAGGCAATGAGCAAAACCGCGTCGGTCTACTGGCACGACTCCGGAAAGCTCAGCGAGATCGATGAGGCAATATCGAACGGAGCGGTCAGCATAACGCTCAACCCGTTCCTTACATACTCTGCGCTTGAGTCCGACCTGCCGATGTGGAGGGAAAAAGCGTCTGAAATCTCAGAGAATTATTCCGGCGATAAGAAAGCCGAGGAGCTGACGAAGCTTGTGGTCGGCTATTATGCGGAAAAACTGAGACCGTTCTATGAGAGCGGTAAGCCCGGAGAGGGATATGTCTGCGCACAGGTCAATCCCGGAAAGTGCGGCGATGCGGAGGGCATGATCGCGCAGGGAAAGAGCTATGCCTCGGTTGCGCCGAATGTCTGCATCAAGCTGCCTGCTACAAGGGCGGGGCTTACGGCCTGCGAGGAGCTGTCGGCTCTCGGACACAATGTTGTCATGACCGTCGGAATGACGGTGCCGCAGGCGCTTATGTCGGGCGAGGCAATCACAAAGGGACATGAAAGAGCAAAAAGGAACGGTATAAAGCCGGGCTTCGGCGCGGCGGTCATAATGGTCGGAAGACTTGACGACTATCTCCGTGACGTGGCGCAGGACAGCGGGCTCGGTATCGCCGAGGAGGACATTATACTCGCCGGAGTTGCCTGTTACAAGCGCTCGATAAAGATATTTGAGGAGCGCGGTTATGATGCATATCTTATGGCTGCGGCTTTCCGCGGGATCGGACAGGTGAAGGAGCTTGCCGGAACCGCGACTATGCTTTCGGTGGCACCGAAGATCGCAGGGCTTCTTGCCGGCACCGACATGACGGAGGATATCTCGGCAAGACCGGTTCCCGACCATGTTATCGGGCGCCTTTCGGCCATAAAGGAATTTGTCCGCGCATATGAGCCGGACGGAATGAAGTCGGAAGAGTTCATAACCTTCGGCGCGGTCAACAGAACAACATCGCAGTTCGTTGAATCCGGCTGGAACAGGATGAAATCCTTCAGCTGCTGAAAAGTTATCGTTTGCCGGGCTTTGCGGAGAGGTGCGCATATCTATGCAAACGCTTGCAGAGCCCCGGTAAGGTGGTTTTATGAAATATAACAACATTCTGATAGCTCCCGACTCGTTCAAGGGGGGCGTCAGCTCGGTACGGTTCTGCGAGATCGTGTCGGAGAAGATTAAAAAGCTGCGCCCGGAAGCGGTTGTAAGGTCGCTTCCCATCGCCGACGGGGGAGAGGGAACGCTTGAGTGCCTGAAGATATCTGCCGGCGGAAAAAGCGTGTTTGCCGACACCGTGGGACCTTACGGCGAGCCGATGAAGGCTGAAATACTATTCACGAAGGTGAACGAGGCTGTCATAGAAACGGCATCCTGCGCCGGGCTTCCTCTGGTTTACGGGCGGATGGATCCGGAAAAGACGACAACTGCCGGATTGGGAAAACTGATAGAATACGCCGTCGGGCACGGCGCGGAGCATATTATCCTGACCCTCGGAGGCTCCTGCACCAACGACTGCGGAGCCGGAATGCTGTCCGGAATGGGGATAGTTTTCCGCGACGCGGACGGAAAGCGGTTCGTTCCGACCGGAGGCACGCTCGGACGTGTGAAAACCGTTGAAAAAAGCGCGGAGTTCGCAAAGTACGCGGATATTTCCTTCACCGCAATGTGCGATGTGAGAAATCCGCTTTACGGCGATAACGGCTGTACGCATATATTTGCACGGCAGAAGGGTGCCGACGACGCGATGATCGGGCGGCTTGAAGCAGGTGTGAAAGCCTTTTCGGCGGCTGTATCGGAGGCTCTCGGACAGGATTTTTCGCAGGACGAGGGAACGGGTGCCGCGGGCGGGCTTGGATTTGCCTGCCGCGCGTTTCTTGACGGAGAGCTTAAAAGCGGTATTGAAACGGTGCTTGACCTCTGCGGCTTTGACCGGCTTGCGGAGACGGCTGACCTTGTCATTACCGGCGAGGGGCGGTTCGATTATCAGAGCCTTATGGGCAAGGTAATCGGCGGGATCGTTGCCCACAGCGGAAGCGTGCCGGTGGCGGTGCTCTCCGGGAAATACCGGCAGTTCGACACATCGGGCTTTCCGAATCTGAAATACATAATCCCGGTCAGCGAGGGACAGGAGCTTGATTACGCTATCGCGCACGAGCCGGAGAACCTGAGACGCGGGACGGAAAAACTGTTTTCAATTATCGAAAAAGAAGGGTACTGACATGAAGATAAGCTACGAGGGAAAAACCGTTATCGTGACAGGGGCTGCCGGAGGACTCGGAAAGGCAATGTCGCGTCTGTTCGCAGAATGCGGAGCAAAGGTCGCGGTATGCGATATAGCCGGAGGCGAGGCGATCACGGAAGAGATAAACAATGCCGGAGGCACGGCAAAATACTATCGCTTTGACATCCGCGACAGGGAGCAGATAGAAAAGGCGTTTGCCGGGATAAAGAACGATTTCGGAAGCATCGACGTTCTTGTCAACAATGCCGGCATCAACGGCGGTCCGGAGGAGAGAAAGACCGTTGAATTTTACAGCGACGGGCTTTGGGATAAGATAATCTCCATCGACCTTGACGGAGTTTACAAATGCTCGAAGGCGGCGATACCGTATATGCAGAACGGCGGTGCGATACTTAACATTTCCTCTGTGGTCGGGGTTGTTCCGCTCCGCAATCAGTGCGGCTTTGCGGCGGCGAAGGCCGGCGTCGTGAATCTTACGAAGGCAATGGCTATTGAAATGGCTCCGAAAAAGATCAGGGTAAACTGCATCTGCCCCGGAACCATCGGAATTGCCGTCACAAACACCCTCTGGACGGACGACAGCGCAATGAAGGGTCTGCTTGCCCACATTCCGCTCGGAAGACAGGCTGTTCCGGACGAGATCGCTGCCCCCACCGTGTTCGTGTGCAGTGATTATGCGTCATATATGACCGGCGCCGTCATAACCGTTGACGGCGGATGGACAGCCGGCGGATATGCAAGAAACTTCTGAAACGGAGAGAGGCAAATGGAGAGCTTTGCATCATATCTTTCTTCCTTCCGCGTGAAGGAAGGGCAGACCGGCGTTTTCTGGCTCGGTCAGGCGGGATTCGTGTTTAAACGCGCATCGGGTGAGATGATCGCCGTTGATCCGTATTTCTCCGACTGCTGTAACCGCTATTTCGGCTTCAGACGGATGATACCGTTCCTTATGACACCGTATGACGTTATCTTTGACGCGATAGTCTGCACGCACGCACATTACGACCACTTTGACCCCGACGGGATTCCTCTTGCACTTCAGTCAGGGAGGACGGAGCTTATCGCGGCTTACGACTGCAAGCCCGAGTGCGAAAGACTGAACATTCACGACAACGTGAAGTACATAAGAGTCGGCGATGCGGTAGGGACCGCCGGATTTGAGATAAACGCCGTTCCGTGCGACCACGGAGCCGGGACGCCGCACGCTGTCGGTCTTGTCATAAACGACGGCGGCAGAAGGGTATATATCATGGGCGACACCTGTCTGCGCCGGGATTACATATCAAATCCTGTCTTTGCCGGAATCGACCTGCTTATCCTTCCGATAAACGGCGCATACGGAAACCTGAACGAGCGCGAGGCGGCAGAGGTCTGCTCTGTCATAAAACCGAAGCTTGCCGTGCCGTGCCATTTCGGAAACTTTGCCGAGCACGGAGGAAATCCGGGACTTTATGCCGACATAATGAAAAAAGAACACTCAGACCTGCCATACCGCATAATGCGGGTGGGAGAGGGAATCTGCATCTGAAAGGAAAAAGCAAGAATGAAAGCATTAACAGTACTGAAACCCCAGGTCGCGGAGTATCAGGAGGTCCCGAAACCGGCGGCTGTCGGCAGGTTCATGACTGTGAAGGTCGAAAGAGCCGGGATCTGCGCAACCGATTTTTCGATATTCTCCGGTGACTGCTCGTTTGTCCGCTCCGGAGAGATAGTTTATCCCGTAAGATTCGGTCACGAGTGGTCGGGAACCGTTGTGGAATGCGGAAATGAGGTCAGGGGTTTCAGACCGGGCGACAGAATATACTCCGACAGCGGTATTTCCTGCGGTAAATGCCCGGACTGTCTTGCGGGACACTATGACAAGTGCCGCTTTACCCGTTCCGTCGGAACGATAAACTGCTGGGACGGCTGCTTTGCGGAGTACATAAGCATTCCGGACTACAATGCATATCACATCCCGGATTCGGTATCGTTCGATGAGGCAACTCTCATAGAGCCGTCGGCGATTTCATATGATGCATTCAGGAATGTTGAGCTGAACGAAGCTTCAACTGTCGTCGTGATCGGCACCGGCGCTATCGGAATGAGCGCGGTATGGCTGGCAAAATATCTCGGTGCCGGACGTGTCGTCGTTGTCGGAAGAACGCCGTCAAAGCTGGAGATCGGCAGAAAGATCGGCGCGGATATCGCGGTGAACAGCACCGTGACCGACCCGGTTAAGGCGATAAAAGACCTCACCGACGGTCAGGGCGCGGAGCTTGTTATCGAAACCTCCGGCTCCGACAAGGCGCTTTATCAGGGCATTTACATGACAAGAAACGACTGCCGCATCTGCTCTCTGTCGTTCTACGAGCACGACCTTGACGGAGTTCCGGTCGATCATCTTGTGCTGAACAAGATAAGTCTCGTCGGCGGCGCCGGAAGGTTCGGCAACCCTCAGAAGGTCTGCGGGATCTTTGAGAAGAACCCGGTGAAGCTCACTCCCATCATCACTCACAGAATTAAATTCGGTGAGATGAAGGACTTCCTCGAAAGCTCCGCAAAGTACGCAAAATCCAAGATCAAGGTAATGGTCGAATTCTGAAAAGAAAGGCAATAGACAATGGATAAACTTGAACCGAAGGTAATAGATGTCGATAAGGTAATGCCGATGCACTGCGGCGATTTCTATGACTCAAGAATGATACTCGATCACGTTGTGACGGGGCGCGACGGCGTGATTCAGGTCAATCACGGAACGGTCATGCCGCACTGCGCGCTCGGCGGCGATACTCACAGCGAGGATGAGATATATTACATCCTCACCGGTCACGGAAAGCTCCGCCTTGACGATAAGGTCGTCGATGTCCATCCGAACCAGATAATTTTCATCCCGGCGGGTGTTTTCCACGCTCTCGACAACAGCACATCCGATGAGCCGATGACGATACTTACAATGTGGAAGGACTACCGCTTCAATGACGCCTATGCCGCCAGAATGAAGCTCTGGGGCAAATCGTTCAGAACAGTCGACGAAAAGGACTGAAGCGAGAGGAATTACGATGAAACTCAGCAAATATGTTGATCACACCAATCTCAAGTTATTTGCGACAAAGGCTGATAATATATGATAATTCAGATTCTCTTTATGTGCTGAACGAACGGGCAAGAAAGGAACAGATTATGAAGATAAAATTCACGGCTTTAATTGTAGCATTCATCGTGCTGGTAATCACTATCTGTTCATGTAGGAATGACGGCGGCAGGACTGAGGGGGCAGATACGAATTTACAGACGGAACCAGAAACAGTGTTCAGCTATGACGATTATGCTGTTGATGATGCCAGGTATATAAACAAGCGGACAGTCTCGTCCTACTGCTGTACGAACGAGGCTCTTATTCCGGAGGGCACTGCCGTCACCGGATTTGTTCTTGAATTCCCCGGGCTTGACGGAAATTCGTGCCTCGGCGGTTCCATGGACAATATGATCGTTTACAATAACTCATTCACAAAGGAATGCGCCGGGCGGGGGATTGTTGTCGCTTATATGTTCCCCGGTCCGTGGAGCTGGATGAACAAGGGCGCAGTCAGGATAACCGACCTTGTGGTTGACGCTCTTGCCGACAAATACGGCCTCAGTGAAGGCGAGTTCAGCCTTGTTGTTATGGGCGGAAGCATGGGCGGTCAGGCGGCACTTATCTATTCGATGGACAGCCGTCACAAAATCGACGCCTGTGTCGCCCATTGCCCGTGCTATAATGTCGTGGAGTGCTTCTCGTCACACGAGGCGTTCCCGCGGACATTCCTCTCGGCGGTCAATGCTTACGATATGCCGCTTGAAGAGGCACTGCTCACGATTTCTCCGGAGCAGAGAACGGCTGATCTGCCGAAGATACCCTATCTCGTCACAGCCGACGAGCTTGACGAGGTCTTTCCGGTCAAGGGCGTGGAGAGATTCGTCGGCGGCATGAAGGATGCCGGTCACAGCGTTACCTATCTGCGACTTGCCGACCAGAAGCACGGCGGGATCTCGCAGGCAGACCGCGACGTGATGAATGCATTCGTGCTTAAGTACAGCAAAATCAATAAGTGAATACAGTATTGTTTAGAGGCATCATAAGCGAAGGGAATATGCCCCATAGTGTATATTTGTAAAGGAGAAAAAAAGCATTAATGTACAAAGATTTTTTTGCCGATTCATGTCAGAATGAAAAATTTGCAAACGTTTGCGTCATGACTGAATGTTAAGATCAAAATCAACTGTCATTATGCACAAAAAATGCTGAAAATGTTTGTAATGAATGCCGATTGACTCTTTAAGAAAATATAGGTACAATTAATTTGAATATTGCAAACGATTGTATAATAAAAAATTGTCGGTAAAATCACGGCTGAACCAGTCTTCTACCTCCGGCTTAATCATATCAGGATCAATATCATAAATATCACTATTTTCAGATTGTGTATTTCAGTGTATGACTTGATTCTTATGATCAGCCGGACAAAATAATAAGTTATTGACTTTTCAAAAACAATGGCACAGAAAATCAGATACTTTTTAATGCATATAACGCATCACATGTTAAAAATTAAGGCAAAAGCTATCACTGCTTTCTGATTAATCAGTGAGAAAAGCCATGCCAAAAATATATGGAGGAAATTATGAAACACAACAAGTTAATCATGTCTGCATTTCTTGCACTTGCAATCGCGGTCTCAGCGGTTGCCGCATCATGTGGAAAAAACGATGATTCGGAGAAGCCGTCAGGTTCATCTGGTGTCACAACCGGAGGTACTAATATATCTCCGGAGGGCGACGACCGTTTTCCTGATAATCCCTCTGATGTAGAATTTGCCAAGACATACAAGTATCTGATTGCGTCTGATTCGTCATATGTCCTTTCTGACAAAAAAACGGTAAGGGTTCGCTTCGGAGATGCTGTCAGGGCAGCAGACTCTGAAATTTACAAATACATTTTTGCTACCGACAATGCCAATCCCGATGCAAAAACTACATTCAGGATCAATTGTACTGGATTCAGAATTACCGATCCGACTCTAATTGATGGAAGGTTATATGGTGCAATATGGGATTTCACATTTGAGAGTGATGTCCCGGAAACAGCGTATGTTAATTTCGTCGGACTTGACAATGCGGATGATGATCCTTTCTGCGAATTGTTTGTTGACACATACGGGGAATTCACTCTCGGCAATATGTCCGGTGTAAAGAATCCCGATATCATGTATGTGCAGTCGTCTGACAAAGAGATAAAGGAGGGGGTAGCCGGACTAATTCCGATTTCGGCAATTGTAGACGGTGATACGGCTACGCTGAAATTCAGCCGTCCTGTAGCAAGCAGTGATAATAAACTTGCATCACATATATTCGCGTCTGACTGTGCACGCCCCGACGGAAGCGATAAGTCATGGAACATAAAGGCGCTTGAATGTGTACCGGTGAACGGAACCGTCAAAGAAACAGTCGTTCAGAGTTGGAACAAATCTGAATTGCACTTCTTCAATTCGGCAGGAGAAGAGATTGAACCTGGAGAAGGTCAGGAATGGTATATCTTCCCTTGGTGGAAGGGGGCGGACGGCTCCGAGAATTATGACAGCAACACTGACGGTCAGTGGGTACAGGCAACAGTCATCGGATCAAAGTTCAAGATCGTATTTGCAAACGCTGATCAAAATGGTCATTCAAATGTTGAAGTATACGTCGACGGCAACAAGATCGATACTATAAATTTGAAGACCGACCTGTCCGGTCAGAATCCTGAAAAGGAATATGAGGTTGAAGAAGGCACGCATGAGATTGTTGTCAAGGCGGGAGCGCGTATCGACGATCAGAATAACGGTTTCACATTCAACTCGATTCAGTGCTATTCCGAAACAAAGGTAAGCTACACTTATTCGGATACATACACGGTCAGATTTGAAAAGGTTCTTCCCCAAACAGGTATGGTCCGTTTTGAAGAAAATGAGAGTGTGTTTGGGCTTACAGAGGTTCCCGATCCGGACAATGAGCTGAAGGGGGTGCTTGTCGACGAGGACGGTAACGGCCTTGCCGGATCGACCAACGATTACAAAGAAGACGAATTCGATGTAACAGGAATAATCTACGGCTAGTAACCAATAATTGCCCGGATGCAATTCTGTCTGATTTTCTGTTCCGGCAGAACTGTAGGGCAAATGTGAAGCAGATGTTTGTCAGTATTGTTAGTATTTGATTCAAGGAAAATTGCAGTTATGCCAGAAAATATAATATAAGGAGATATTAAAAATGAATTACAGGCGGAGATTTTCTGCACTTTTGTTGGTGCTGATTTTAGCATTATCTGCTGTGCTTGTTTCCTGCAGAACCTCCGGAGGTGGAGACAAGGACTCCGGGAGCGGAAATAATTCTGGACAAGAAAGCGATGGGAAATATCATTCCACCGCTCCGGTAAAAGATTATAAGGGGGCAACATTCACTGTTGGAGGCATAGATCCGAACATTTACAGCTCGATGATCCTTGACTTTGATTTTGAAGAAAATCCTCAGGATACTGTACAGTCGGCAGTATATAAGCGCAACCGCATTGTTGAGGATATATATAAAGTCAAATTCGTGAATGAGTATATAGGATATTATACTGAAACTCCAGGTGTACTTGACAATATGGTCGGGTCAGATGACAGTAAATATCAGCTTATAATGCTTGTCCAGAGAGATGCTCTTTCACGCGTTATATCCGGATATGCAATGGCTGCAAGCGAGATACCTTATCTCGATTTTGATCAGCCTTGGTATATTTCAAAAATGAATGATGCTTTCAACGCTGATGGTATTCAACTTCTGGCATACACGGATTCGATTATGAATGCGTATATGCAGACTATATGTGTGTTTTTCAATATGGGAATGATCTCAGAGAATCCCGGCCTTGAAAATCCGTATGAGTTGGTTGACAAAGGCTCATGGACGATTGAAAAGTTCTATTCCATGTGTAGTATGGCTATGAACGATGTTAACGCCGATTCAGAATATAATGTTGCAGATGGCGATGTCTTCGGAGTAGTCGGTGAATTTGATAGCTTTTACCCGTCTGTGTGGATTGGATCGGGACTTAAGGCTATATCGGTTGACAGAAGAGGTCAGTATAGCTTTTCCGCAAGTGGAAACGAAAAGTTTATTGATGTTGTTTCAAAACTCTCTGACGTTGTGAATACTCCCGGTATGTATTGCTCGTCAACTGATCAGTTCAGTGACCGTTCCTCGGACGGCGACGTAATGCGAGATGCCGGAACAAAGTACTTTTCGACCAATGGGGCACTGTTCCGTATCGGTTGTGTCGGATATATACAGCTTATGCGCGATATGGAGGCTGATTTCGGTGTCATGCCTCTTCCCAAATACGACGAATCTCAGTCGGAATATCTGACAAGAACCTGCGACGGATGGATTCATATCGTTCCCAACACAACTGGTCAGAACAGGGAACTTCTCGGAACAATGATTGATTCTCTCGGTGCCGAGTCAAGAAATCAGGTGATTCCCGCCTTCTTTGAAACTACACTCAATTACAAGCTTATAAGAGATGAAGATAAACCGAAAACGCAGGAGATGCTTGATATTATATTCAATAATGCCACAATGGATCTCGGAGATACATTTATTGAAATTTTCACATCCCCGATAATGAAGGCGATTACCGACGGTAACGGCAATTTCAGTTCAACTATTGGAATGCTTGAAAGCTCGGTGAATCAATATCTTCGTGAAACACAGGAAAAGATTGCGGATCTGAAAGGTCAGCTCGGGCAGTAACAGATTGGAGAGAGAATGAAAAAGAAAAAAACTATTGTGGTTCTCCCGCTTATTCTGGCAGTTATAATTTCTGTTGCTGCATCCTGTAGTATACAGAACAAAAAGGGAGACGATGAAACAATGACCGACACGGCAGGAACAGCGCAAACAGACAATAATATAACGGACGATACAGGCAGAGGTTCCGGAATCTTAGGCACATCCATCAGGGAAAATGGTGCCAAAGGCGATGGCAAGAGCGATGACCACTATGCCTTTATCAAGGGTGCGGATGGTTGGCTTATGATCCCTAAGGGAAAGTATCTTATTAAAAAAGATATTGTGATTAAGGATAATATGAGCATTTCGCCTGGTGCAGTAATAATGCCGGATGACGGTGTCACCGTGACTGTCGAGGGACAGATCGATGCCGGAAAGTATAAGATTTTTGGAGAAGGGGGGGAATTTGTGATCAATACCGAAAACGAGTGTTGCCCGGAATGGTTTGGTGCCAAGGCAGACGGGAAAACTGATTCGACAGTTGCTATCCAAAAGGCGATAGACAGTTTTTCGGACGGATGCGGTACGGTTGTGTTTAGCTCCGGTACATATATCATATCCGATTCACTGAGAATTAGTGAAGGACAGTGCTTCCTGACACTTCGCGGAACGACCGGCAAGATCAGAGAGTCAACTCCGTCGATAATTATAGCGGACAGGAAAAAGCCAGCTCTTGAGATCAAGGGCGCTAGTGCGGGAGGAACATTTGACGGAAATCTTGAAGGAGTAACTGTCAGTCATCTCGTCTTCAGCAGAAGCGTGATGGGCGGAGAGAATTCAGACACAATTCTCATTGAAAACACCCTGTATACAACGCTTGAACACGTCGGATTCTCAAAAAGCCAGAATGGTGTCCGTGCTGTCAACGCGAACGGACTGCGGTTCAACGGCTGCCACGGAACTACCGGTGGAGATATAATCGGCAATGAGGTGAGAGGAATTTACATTGACGGAACCGAGCGGGGGAGTACAGGTATCCTTGTTACTGATTATATTTATTATGGCTACGCTTCGGAAAAATCAATAAGCTATGCATATAAGGATATAAGCAAGGTTGGCGATACAGGAGACCGCAGAATTTCAAACTTTGAATGTGCCGGTACTGTTGATTACGGAATTGCCATTTACTCTGACGCTTCCGGATGGGCAGAGGACATTTCGATAAATGCCATGACTATGGATGGTGTGAGGAAGTCTGGTATCTGGCTCTCTTCAGCCGGTGCGCGGACATGGCAGCAGGCAAATATCAGTAATGTCTATCTGCGCCTTGCCTTCAACGGTGGAGAGGCATTGACAGTAAAGAAATTTTCAAATGTCAACGTTGCGGCTTTTCATGTAGATAACGCTGTTGAGAATGGTGGTAATACAGCAATTTCAAAAGAGGATTCCCCTGGTGGTACAATTTCCGCGTCGTCGTTTGGCGGAGCTGACTATGAAAGTATCATTTCTCTGACCGGATGCAAAGACAGTGCGGTTATTGGCTGCACTTCGGAGTATAGTGGGAAAATTGTTCTGAAAAGCTCTGAAAACTGCATCATTGCATCCAATGCCATGCCCAAGGCAGTTCTTGAAGTAACCGGATCAAGTAACTGCGAAATCGGTCTTAACCGTTTCTCACAATAATGGATTATCGCAAAGTGTAATTGCGATTACCAATATAAAATCACAATTGAAAGGAACCAGAAAAAATGAAAAAAATCATCGCTTTAATTGTTGCAATGCTGACTGTTGTCGGTATGTTTAGCTTATTCGTTTTTGCCGATGACGGTTGGACGAATGCGGAGGTAAGATTTTTCGATAAGTCCGGCGCGGAAATGACACCGACAGAAGACACGTCGAAAGATTGGTGTAAGTGGCAGTTCGTTGCAGATGGCGATCCCATGGCGTATGACAGTCACGGGGAGGGGCATTACGTCAAGGCAAAAATATCCTGTGATACATTCAGAGTTATTTTCGGCAACATTGATTCAAACTGTCATACAAACATTGAAATATACGTTGACGGAAGCAAAATCGATTCAATAAATCCTCAGAAGGATCTCGAAAATGCCAGAAATGTCTCGTCAAAAGAGTATAAAGTCACGTACGGAGAACATGAGATAACCGTAAAAGCAGGAACGCCGGTCGATCCCGGTGCATGGAATGGGTTTGTCTTTACCTCTCTTCAGTATAAAGGAACAAAGCCCAGTGGAGAAGGTGAAGGCGGAGACGATAAGCCCGCTGAAACATGGATCAGAGCAGATGTCGGTTTCTTCAATTCGGATGGTCAGATGATTGAACCGAAAGATGGAGAGCAGTGGCATATATTTCCATGGTGGAAGGGGGCTGATGGTTCTGAAAATTATGATAGTCAGAGCACCGGTCAGTATGTCAGGGCTGAGGTAAACTGTAGCAAGTTCAGAATCGTATTTGCCAATGCCGATCAAAATGGTTATACAGCTGTCGGAATCTATGTTGATGGCAAAAAAATTGACACAATAGATCTGACGAAGGATCTTTCCGGTCAGAATCCGTTCAAGGAATACGATGTCTCCATGGGAAAACATGAAATCATAGCCAAGGCTGATGAAGGCGGTAACGGAGGCTTTACATTCAATTCAATTCAGTATATAAAGAGCAGCGGACAGTTGAATCCCGGTACCGCAGATGAAACAGTTGCGGTTTCCTTACTTGTACTTGCTTGTGCGGGAATTACTGTCTCATTGAAGAAACGCAGATAAAAAACAAATAAACCGGTTTCGCGGTTTGTTATGCGAATTAGGGGCATTGTCCGAAAGGGATGCCCCTTACGCCTGAGTGACTACGGGCAGAAATGGAATTAATTAAATGAAAAAAATTAAAATAACAATTTCGGCTTTAACGTCGGTGTTGGTGCTTTTCGCTTCAGTTGCGTGCTCCCGCAGAGGGACAGATGTGATTACATCAGATCCTGCCGGATATGACTATACGCATGACACCACAGGGGGGCTGAATACTGAACCCGATTCCGATATTCCCCAAAAAGAAGGAAATTATATGTTCACGCCGACATACCCTGATTACAATACAAGAGCATTTACCCTGGGATTTGATGATGGGGTTGCTCAGGACAAAAAGCTGATGAATATGTGTGCGAGATACGACATGAAATGCTGTACATTTATGCTCAACGCAAACAATCATTCAAACGATGTGAGTTTGACAGTAAACGGATGTAAGATTCAGGTGTACTTTTACGACGCAACTGAATTTAAGGAGGCATATGCCGATGCAGAGGTTGCCGGACATGGTGCCAGCCATCTCGACCTGACCAAACTGGAAAACGACAGCGAGATAATTGCCGATTCCGCCGGTGGAAACAAAAAGCTGTCAGAGATCGTGGGATACGATGTTGTTGGGTTTGCTTATGCTTACGGTACGCTGAATGATCATATCAAGGAGCTTCTCCGTGAGAACGGAATCAAATACGCAAGAACCTGTAATGTTACAGGTTCCGCAAAGCTGCCTGAAGATTTTCTTGAGTGGAATCCAACTGCAATTGAAACAGACAAGCGTATTCCCGATATAATCAACGCCTGTATCAGAAGCGATACAAATGAACTTCAATGCATATATATATGGGGCCATGCAGGAGAGCTTGATTGCACCGACGGATATCTCGGCGGAGACAGATGGAACGATATGAACAATACTCTGAGGCTTGTCGGCAGATCGGGAAAGTTCTGGTGCGCAACGAACGGCGAGATATGCGATTATGTTACCGCGACCCGTAAGCTGTCGGTTAATGGAGACCGTGTTGTAAACAATTCGGATATTACCGTATACGGACTTTTTGATAACGAATATCGTGTGTCAATTCCACCTCATTCCGCAATTTCTCTCAAGGATGGCAAACCTGTTGTGAATTTTCTCCTGACATATCCGGATTATAATACTCGTGCTTATACGATGAGTTATGATGACGGGTGTACATATGATGCTAAGGTAATGGAGCTGTGTAAAAAATACGGGAACATAGGGTGTACCTTTGCCATGATGTCTTATCTCGGAGGAACCGGGAGCTATCTGGATCGTGATGGTTATCAAATATATGTTGAAAGCTATTCACGTGTTAAGGTAAAAGAAGCTTACAAAGGATATGAGGTTGCCGGTCATTCTGCTTCACACCAGGATCTTCGTAATCTTAATGATGAGAACTTCAGAAAAGAAGTTGATGATTCCAACAAGCTGCTGTCATCGCTTGTCGGATATGAGGTAAAGGGATTTTCATATCCCGGAAATTGCTGCAGCGATGATGTGATGAAGAAACTGAGACGTGCAGGTGTCTTGTATGCTCGCACTACCGATTCTACCCATAGTTTTGAACTTCCTGAGGACGCTTTCGGTTTTCTCAGGTGGAATCCTACGGTCAGTGATCACGATCCACGGGCGGTTGAGTTGGTCAGACAGTGCTCTGAAAATGATGAAACCGGGCTTCAGTGCTATTATCTATGGGGACACGCTTTTGACCTTGAAAAGCCTGATCCGATAAACAAAGGCGGGGCAACCGGAAAACGGTGGGATGACCTTGAGGCGGTTCTTTCCGAGGTTCAGAAGTGTGGAAACTACTGGTGTGTATCAAACATGGAAGTGTATGAATATGTTATGGCTACGCACAAGCTGACATCTGCCGGAAACTGCATAACAAACAGTTCAGATAAGACGATATACGGAATATACAACGGAGAAAAAATTGAAATACTTCCGGGTGAGACATTTACTGCCGGAGCATGATTTTATCGTGAGGTTAAAATGATAATTGAGAAAACAAGAAAGCAGCTTTTGAACGACGGATGGAAGATAGATACCGATTACGACGATATCGGATGTACATCCGGTTATCCTGAAGCACCGACAGAGTCAGCGGCGGATATATCCGTGCCGTCAATTATTCAGGAGTCGTTCCCTGGATATTACGGTACAGCCTGGTACTGGAACAGGTTTGATTCCATGCTTGTTCCTAAAAAAAGTGACAGGGTGTTTGTTCGTTTCGGTGCGGTGGATTACAAGGCAATTGTCTGGTTGAACGGAAATTTAGTCGGAGAATATGAGGGAGGAGAATCGTCGTTTGAGTTCGAAGTGACCTCATATATCAAGGCAACTGATAATCTTCTGACGGTTCGTGTGATCAATACTTGTGACAGAACGATTGATGGTCTGAATATAACAAATACTCCGAACCGCAACAAGTTGACCGATTTGCGAAGTGGTCATACCGTGGATTTCGGAGGAATGCTCGGAAGTGTTGAACTTGTATTGCGTGAGGCAGTTGCAATTACCGATGTTTTCACAACAGGCGATATCCGTACCGGCGAGTTGAAATTGAAGGTTTTTGCAGTGAACTATACGGATTTGATGCAGGAGGCATATGTTACTGTTGAGGTGTCCGAAAAAAGTCCGGCAAACGAAAAGGTTGCTGCGCTCACCGATACCGTAAAGATAGATCCGGGAGAAAATGTTCTTGAATATTCTATGATGGTTCCGCAGCACAGACTTTGGGAAATTGACGATCCGAATCTTTACAACATCAGATGCACGGTTTGCAGCGAGTACGGCGAGAATATATATATGACACGTTTCGGATTCAGAGAATTTGTTGTAAGAAACGGTTTTTTCATGCTCAACGGAAAGCGAATCTTCCTGAAATGTGCCCACTCCGGAAATGCTCAGCCTATAGGAATCGGTTATCCGAAGGTTAAGGACTTTACAAGACGCGATTTCATAAACGCAAAGGCATCAAATTTCAATACAGTCCGTGTATGCGCATTTCTCTTTAGACCAGAGCAGCTTGATTTCTGCGATGAGTTGGGGATAATGATTATGGATGAATGCTATGCGGCATGGATGATCGCAGTTGAGCTTCATCCTGACAATCCACTCCCGCTCGGTGATTCGGAGGACTATCTCAGACGTTTTGACCGTAACACAACACATATGATTCTTCAGGATAGAAATCATGCAAGTGTTGTTATGTATGAATTTCTCAACGAGACCGGTGATACTGAGGTGTTCAGAAGAGCAGTTGCTTTTCTTCCGAAAGCAAGAGAACTTGACCCATCAAGACTCATCCTTCTCAGCAGCGGTCGGTTCGACAACGATTTTACAATCGGATGTGTTTCAAATCCCTATACGGATAAATGGCAGCATGAATGGGGAGCAGACTCTCAGACCGAGATCCCAGGCATTAGCTATATTGGCCCATCGGTCATTGGTGCTGGAGACGTTCATCTGTATCCATGGGTGCCGCATACCGAAGAGACATATAATCACTTCCTTGCTCTTGGTACCGGCATGAGACCTGTCTTCCTTTCAGAATACGGAATCGGTACTCAGTTCAACGTTATTCATGAGACAAGGATGTTTGAGCAATATGGTGCTTCTCCGGAACTTAGTGATTACCGGTGGGTGAAAAAACAGTCCGAAGATCTGAAGGCAGATTTCGGAAAGTACGGATTTGACAAAGTATATCCGTTTCCCGAAACAATGCTGAACGAAAGCTGTCGCCTCGGAGCAAGGCAGAGAAGCCTTGGTTTCAATCTGATTCGTGCTAATCCTAATATCTGCGGTTTTTCGATAACCGGACTTCTTGATCACGGTATGTGCGGAGAAGGTCTGTGGAGTTATTGGAGAAGATGGAAGCCTGAAATGTTTGACGCAATCAGTGACGGATTCTCACCGTTGCGTTTCTGCATGTTTACATATCCGACCAATGCATATTCCGGGCGCCCGTTCAGAATAATGGTGAGCCTTGCGACCGAGGATGTACTTCGCCCGGGAAAGTATCCGGTATCGCTGAAAGTCTGCGGCGATTGTGGAACGGTCTGGAGACGTGACACGGAAATAACCGTTCCGGAATCAATGCCGTTCGCGGTTCCTGTTGTCGATGAAATGATATCCTTGACTGTTCCGACCGGAAAGTATACGCTTTATGCCAATTTGAACGAGGGCGGTTCGCCCACCGGAGAAAAACTCGATTTTTATATTACCGAGGACAGAAATATCTCATTCTGCACAAAAGTATATACATGGGGAATTGGCACTGAAGCGAAGAGCTTCCTTGAGTGTCATGGTATTAACGTTGCCGAGTTTGCCGGTCAGACAGATGCACCGATAGTTGTTGGATATCCGGACGATCACGACAACGACGATAAATGGAAACTGATTTCTAAATCAACAAAAAGCGGTCAGACTGCTCTGTATATTCAGGATAAGCTCTTTACCGATTATCCGGAACTTGCAGAAAAAACCGGCGTTTCCGGCGGATTTACTTGTCGGTATATTCAGGATCACCTGTACCATAAAGAGGTCGTTCCGATGCCGCATTGTGTTTTCGACGGAATACGTCCTGGTATGTTTGATCTTGATTATGTCGGTACTGTTTTTCCGCATGAGGTACTTGAGGTTGAGAATGTCAGTGATATAATCTGTTCTTCATTCCTTACCGGAAGCATTTGGATCGACGGCTCTTACGGAAGTTTTTACAATGCTGTAAAGTGCCCGGTTGGAAAAGGAAGTGTCGTCATCAATACGCTTTATGTTGTTGAAAATCTTGGTAAGAACCCGATAGCCGACCGACTGCTACTTAACTACATCGGATACATATCCGGAATCTAAAACATAATTTGATTCTGCTGTCTTGTCCCGTACATACGTAAAAACCTGTACGGGACAGATTTGTTTTCATTAGAGAAATTTTGTATTGATAATTTCCCCCGATCGTGATATAATTATCCCGGTACCACAAAACCGCTGAATCATATAATAAATTACCGAAAGGTTTGAAATCATAATGAAAATCACATTTCTCGGTGCGGCACATGAAGTGACCGGCTCCTGCACACTGCTTGAGGTAAGCGGAAAAAAGCTCCTTATCGACTGCGGAATGGAGCAGGGCCCCGATATCTACGAAAACAGCGGGATACCGTATCCGCCCGCAGACATTGATTACGTTTTTCTCACCCATGCGCACATTGATCATTCAGGAAAGCTCCCGCTGCTGACAAAGAACGGCTTCCGCGGAAAGGTGTTCTCGACAAGAGCAACACGCGACCTCTGCGCGATAATGCTGGAGGACTCCGCACATATTCAGGAGACCGAGGCAGTCTGGAAAAACCGCCGTGCAAAGCGCTCCGGCGAGGGCGGATATACTCCGATGTACACAACAGAGGATGTTTATGCGCTGATGAAGCAGTTTTCGCCTGCCGATTACGGAGATACCGTTTCGCCTGCCGACGGAATTACCGCTGTTTTCTTCGATGCCGGACATCTTCTCGGCTCTGCCGGGATCAAGCTGACGCTGACAGAAGGAGACGTTACGAAAACCGTCATTTTCTCCGGCGATATAGGGACAAAGGGACGTCCGCTTCTCTGCGACCCGGTCTATCCGGATGCGGCGGATGCCGTGATAATTGAATCGACCTACGGCGACAGAGAGAGGGAACCGGTCCCGACCGACTACGAAGCCCGTATTGCGGAGATTATTGACGAAACACTTGCGAAGGGCGGAAACGTCGTTGTTCCTTCTTTTGCGGTCGGAAGAACACAGGAGCTGCTCTATATGATCCGCAGGATTAAGGAGAAGCACCTGACAAAACAGGATTTTCCGGTCTGGCTTGACAGCCCGCTTGCAATTGAAGCTACAAATATCTACGGAAAAGCACTGCGTGTGTACTACGATGACGAAACACGGGCGCTTATCGACCGGGGCATAAACCCGATATCCTTCCCGAATCTCCGGATATCTGTTTCAGGCGACGAATCCAGGTTGATAAATACCGACCCTACACCGAAGGTCATAATTTCGGCGTCAGGAATGTGCGAGGCGGGAAGAATACGCCATCACCTGAAATACAACCTCTGGCGGCCGGAATCGACGGTTCTGTTCGTCGGCTATCAGGTTGAAGGAACGCTCGGCAGACGGCTGCTCGACGGTGCGGATTACGTAAATCTTTTCGGAGAGGAAATCAGGGTGAGAGCACGTATTGTGAATCTCAGCTGGCTTTCCGGACATTCCGACCGGGATATGCTTCTTGACTGGCTTGGCTCAATGCAGAAAAAACCGGCACACGTTTATGTCAATCACGGTGCCGACGGGGTCTGCGACAGCTTTGCAGAGGCGGTTCGCGATAAGCTCGGGCTTGATGCCGCGGCGCCTTACAGCGGCGATTCCTTTGACCTCGCAACCGGTGCACGTATTGCCGAGGGAAGACGTACAAAAATCAAGCGCGAAAAAGCCGACAGACAGCGCGCCCATTCCGCTGTCTGGTCGCGTCTGTATGCCGCCGGAATGCGTCTTATGGGTATAATCGAAAAAAGCCGCGGAGGGAAGAGCAGGGCGCTCATTGCCTTCACTGACAGGATAAATACCCTTTGCGACAGGCAGGAGAAGGAGCTCCGTAAAAAGTGAATAATAAATGACCTTCCGGCCGCTCCGGCGAAGAAGGTCATTTTTATATCATATGTCTGCTTTTACAAAACAGCTCCCGTTCCAGTATTCCGTGCTGCCGTTATCGTCAAGACGGAAAAAGCGGTTGTCCGGCACTCCGTCCCTTGTGATGATCCTTGTGGGAGCGCAGAGTGCAACGGAATTGTCCGGCATATCCGAGTAGACAACGGCTCCCGCACCTATGCGGCAGTTGTTTCCGATCGTAACGTTTCCGATTATTTTTGCCCCGGCTCCGATATAGCAGTTGTCTCCGATAGTCGGGTTACCGTTGTTTTTGCTTCCCGCTGTTCTCTGTGCGCCGATCGTCACACCCTGAAAAATGACGGCATTTTTACCGATGACGACTTTCTGTGAAATAAAAATACCGTGAAGCCCGTGCGGCAGATACGGATGGGTTCCGAATTTCGCACCGATGCCGATAAATCCGCCCTGACGGTCAACGTAGTGACAGAACACACTCGCGCAGATCCCGTTCCGCCTTCCGGTTTTCAGAATGTGGTCATAAAGTCTCCACACGTTGCCGAAGCGGAGAAAAACAAAAAGGCTGAGAACCTCTTTTATCCACCGTTTGAGAATTATCATTGTGTTTTTAACCTCTTACCTATCGGATTTTACAGAACCGGGCTTTGCTTACGCGGCAAAGCCCGGTCGTTTGATTATGCTGTTCTGGGGTTTGTGTTCGGAAGGTACTTCTTTATCGCACCGATTGCACTGGAGATTTCATTCTGGTTAAGAAATCTGTTGCGGTTGAAGTCCCGGAGGGTGTCAAGCACGGTTTCGGCAGTTGTCAGCTTTTCGCTGCGGTTGCGGAAAACCACTCTTTTTCCGGTGAACACAACAAGGCTGTATATCGGAACGTTGAACACATTTTCGCGCCTGAGAATCTCCTTCACCGCACGCACGCCGGGCTTGTTCTGGTCAAACGGATTGGGTATCGTAATAACCCCCTGCGGAGTTTTTACGTACCATTCGGCACAGGGAGGATTGTCAACCGCGCCGGAAATGTTGCGTACTCTTATGACGAACACACCGCCGCGTTCGACAAGAATCAGGTCACAGGGAGCGCGTCTGACACTTCCGTCCGACAGAAATTCCGGAAGGACTGCGCGACGGATCAGCCTTGACTTTGAAAACGAAGTCCGGAGAAGATCGTACACGAAATTGCCTCCGCGGTTTCCGCTTCCGAGCAGTTTTTCGGTTTTTGCACGGGTGCGGAGCCAATGAATTATCACGGCGATGACGAGAATGACAAGAAGTATTGCAACAATCGTCGAAAAGGTAATCAGGATTTTAACAAGCTTCTCCAAATCATTTCACTCCTTTGCTGGCGTTCGGTACGGAACACACCCATTCGGATGCCGGACGTGTCCTTTTTTAATTCTTTACGTTTTCCTCAAGATATGCAACGACATCTCCGACGGTAATGAACTTATGGATGTCGTCATCCTTGACTTCAATGCCGAATTTCTCCTCGCAGAGAAGAATAAGGTCGGCAAGCTCAAGGGAATTGATGCCGAGGTCGTTTATAAGCTCGGCTTCGGGCTTTATCTCGTCCGCATTCACGGCGAGATCGTTTATAAGCATTTCTTTTACTTTCTCAAACATGGTATTATCTCCTGATAAAATATTACCTGACAAGGAATCTCTTGATTTTCCTTGTGGTTGTTTTTTCAAATTCCGTGTCGCGAAGCTCAGTGTCGCGCACCTGCTTGTAGACGGGAAGCGACTTGTTGACCTCGGTAACGGCTGCTCTCACCGCCGCCTCGACCTCTTCTTTGGTTTTGTCCTTTGAAAAGTCGGGGTTCGGGTAGATAACGGCGGTTATCACGGTCTCACCGGAGGCATTCGGGCGTCCGAGAACGACGGATTCGCCGATGACATCGGATCTGTCGGAAAGATGCTCCTCGATCTCCTCCGGGAATACGTTCTTTCCGTTGCTGAGGATTATGACATTTTTCTTGCGTCCGGTAATATATATGTAGCCGTCCTTGTCCATATAACCGATATCGCCGGTTTTGAACCAGCCGTCGTCGGTGAACACGGCAGCTGTGGCTTCGGGGTTGTTGTAGTATCCGACCATGACGTTTTCGCCCTTTACGACGATCTCACCGGTCTCTTCGCCAGGCTGTTTGTCAATGCGGACCTGACAGCATTCGACAGCAGGACCTACCGAATGAGGTCTTTCCGACCCGAGACGGTTTACGGCGACGAGCGGAGAGCATTCGGTGATTCCGTATCCTTCAAGAATGTAGATGCCGAAGCTGCGGAAATCGCTGATTATCTCCGGACGCATGGGAGCCCCGCCGACGACGATGATCTTAAGGTTTCCTCCGAGGGCGCCGGTGATCTGAGAGAAGAACTTTTCTCTCATGTCGATACCGACTTTGAGAAGGGCATCGCTGATCTTCATTGCGGTGCGCACCTTCTTTTTCATGCCCTTCTTGTCGATCTCCGACCAGATTTTTTTGTACATGGTCTCGACGTAGAGCGGCACGAGCATAAGCGCATTGGGCTTGTATTTCACAAAATTGCGGAGAACATTCTTTATGCTGTCGTTTATAACCATCGTTGCACCGAGGTTCTGAATGGCAAGCTGTCCGCAGGTTATCTCATACGAGTGGTTCATGGGCAGGCAGTCAACAAACACGTTCTTCCGGTTGAACTGGGTCATTGACTGGTCGGAGCCGTTTGTTGCCGCAACGAAATTGCGGTGGGTGAGCATGACTCCCTTGCTTGTTCCGGTGGTGCCGGAGGTAAAAAGAATCGCCGCAAGGTGGTCAAGATCAGGCTCAATATCGGTGAATGCGGTGTTGCCGCCCTCATAAAGCATACGGCCGATCTCAAGAAGCTCGTTGAAAGCGATGACATTGTCCTTTGCGCAGTCCTCTCCCTCGTCGATGATAGGGATGAAATACTTCACGGCGGGAAGCCTGTCGGCATAGTTGATAAGGCGTCTGTTGAAGCTTGCGGTATATATTACGGCGCTGACCTCCGCAATGTTCATAAAATCGATAAGCGCATCGTCGTTAAGATCCTTGTCAAGCGGAACGATAGTGCTGTTTGAGGCAATTGTCGCAAAAAACGCGGTCATGTACGACGGGTGAGTGTCTCCGACGACAGCGATCTTCTTTCCCGCAAGATCGTAATGGCAGAGAGCCGTTCCGAACCACAGAACGCGTTCGTAATTCTCCCGGTACGACAGGTGTTTTTCCTGTTTGTTTTCCTGATAGACGTATATATCCTTTTCGCCGAAGCACTCTGCTCCGGTCCTGACAAGCTGGAGCAGGTCGGTTACGGTTTTCGGAATCTGTCGTTCAACGTTTTTTTTCATAAAAGCCCATTACCTCCGCTAAGCGAAAGCATCCTTTCGTTTTCGGCTCCCCGGCAACAGAGAGCAACTGTTATGTTATATTACTATCTCTACAATTATATAATACGGCGGCTGATTTGTCAAGAGTATAACACAACAAAATCGGGCTGTCGGATGAGACGACAGCCCGGGTTTTCAGTTTGTCAGTGGACTATGCACTTCTCGGTGTCTTTGTCAAAGATGTGGATTCTTGCAGCCTCAAGAGCGATCTTGATGTTGTCGCCGGTTCTTGCGGTGGAGCGGGGCGAAACGCGTGCAACAAGATTCTGGGGGGTCTGAGGATCGATACCGTCGGTGGAGATATAGAGATAGATCTCGGCACCCATAAGCTCTGTGACATCAACGTGAGCGTCGATGACCGAATCGGCCATGGAGCTGATAGCGACCGGCTCGTCCTTAAGGCACTCGGGACGGATACCCGCGATGACTTCCTTGTCGATGTAGTCGGCAAGAGCCGGATCGTTTGCCTTTTCGGCGGGGAGCTTTATCTCGTTCTTTCCGAAGACGATATACAGATCGCTGCCCTTCTTTTTGAGGGTGCAGTCGATGAAGTTCATCTGAGGAGTTCCGATGAAGCCGGCGACGAAGGTGTTTGCCGGGTAGTCATAGAGGTTCTGAGGAGTATCAACCTGCTGGATAAGACCGTCCTTCATGACAACGATACGGGTAGCCATGGTCATAGCCTCGACCTGGTCATGCGTAACGTATACGAAGGTGGTACCGAGTCTCTGGTGGATCTTTGTAAGCTCGGTTCTCATTGCCGCACGGAGCTTGGCATCAAGGTTGGAAAGCGGCTCGTCAAGAAGGAAGACCTTAGGCTCACGGACAATGGCACGGCCGAGTGCAACACGCTGTTTCTGACCGCCGGAAAGAGCCTTCGGACGTCTGTCAAGAAGGTGGGATATGTCAAGGATGCGGGCTGCTTCCTCGACCTTGCGCTTGATCTCCTCCTTTGAGACCTTGCGGAGCTTAAGACCGAACGCCATGTTATCGAAAACGGTCATGTGCGGATAAAGCGCATAGTTCTGGAACACCATTGCGATGTCTCTGTCCTTGGGAGCGACATCGTTGATAAGGCGGTCGCCGATAAAAAGCTCACCCTCGGTGATCTCTTCAAGTCCCGCGATCATACGCAGAGTGGTGGATTTACCGCATCCGGAAGGACCGACGAAGATAATGAATTCCTTGTCTCTTACCTCAAGACAAAAGTCGGAAACGGCGGTTACTCCGCCCGGATACTTTTTATAAATGTGTTTGAATGAAAGGCTTGCCATGTAATCCTCCTGAATATTTGTATGCGCCGGGACCGCATCCGGACCGCAACCGCTACATTACTTATTTCACTATAATATTTTAGCAGAAAATCCGGCGGATTTAAAGGGTCAACCCGCCAAAATTTCGGCTTTGTGTTTGTGAGTTTTGTACAATAAAAATTGCCCTGAAAACGGAAATCAAAGATTTTGAGGCGATTTTTTATAATTAATTAAAACCGTTACATTTTCATGGTCAAAGAAATCCGCTGTTTTTTTACGTCAACCTCAAGCACCTTCACCGTTACCCGGTCGCCGACCGACAGGACCTCGGATGGGTGCCTTATATATTTTGAAGAAATCTGCGAGACGTGAACAAGCCCGTCCTGATGCACGCCGATATCGACGAACGCACCGAAATCGATGACGTTTCTGACCGTTCCGGTAAGGACCATTCCGGGCCTGAGGTCGCTCATGTCCATAACATCGTCGCGGAATTCCTGCCCCGGAAGAGCGTCGCGGACGTCGCGTCCCGGCTTTTCAAGCTCACTGACGATGTCGAGCAGCGTCGGTTCTCCGATTCCGAGTGACAGCGCAAGCTTTGCGGCGCCCTCCTTCTTTACCGATTCACGGAGTCCCGAAAGCCGCGAGGCTCTCACGTCGTCCTCGGTATATCCGAAGCGTGATATCAGCCTTCTTGCCGCCCCGTATGACTCCGGGTGGACACCGGTACAGTCGAGGATCTCATCAGAGCCCGAGACACGGAGAAAGCCCGCGCACTGCTCGTATGCCTTCGCCCCGATTCTCGGCACCTTCAGCACCTCGGCTCTTGAGCGGAATTCGCCGTTCTCCTCACGGTATTTCACGATATTCTTTGCCGATGCTGCGTTTATCCCGGCTACATAGGAGAGAAGGGAATGAGATGCTGTGTTGAGATCGACCCCGACCGAGTTTACGCAGTCCTCGACAACACCGGAGAGTGCCTCGTTAAGTCTTGCCGGCTTCATGTCGTGCTGATATTGACCGACGCCTATCGATTTCGGGTCGATCTTGACCAGCTCCGCAAGCGCGTCCTGAAGCCGTCTTGCAATCGACACCGCGCTTCTCTGCGTCACATCGAAATCCGGGAATTCGTCAGCCGCCAGCTTTGACGCCGAGTAGACAGACGCTCCCGCCTCGCTGACCATTGCGTATTTTACCGGACGGCTGAGCTTTTTTATCAGCCCCGCGATGAATATCTCGCTTTCCTTCGACGCAGTTCCGTTTCCGATAGCCACGACATCGACGCCGTAGCGGTTTATCAGCCCGGAGGTTATTCTTTCCGCCGCCTCGATCTTTTCATGCGGCTTTGTCGGGTAGATCACCGCGGTGTCAAGCACCTTCCCGGTTCTGTCAACGACTGCAAGCTTGCAGCCTGTTCTGTAACCGGGGTCAAGTCCGAGAACCGTCTTGCCCTTGAGCGGCGGAGTCATAAGCAGGTTCTTGAGGTTTTCGGAGAACAGCTTTATCGCGCCCTCGGAGGCAACGTCGAATATGTCCGCGCGTATCTCCCTTGCGATCGACGGAGCGATAAGCCTTTCGTACCCGTCGATGACGGCACTTGCCATATACCGGAATGCCGGGCTTTTCGGTTCGGTTATCACCTTCGCAAACAGGTCGTTGAGGATTATGTCTGACGGAACGCTGAGAGTGACCTTTATGACCTCTTCCTTTTCGGCGCGGTTTATCGCAAGAACCCGGTGTCCCGGTATCTCCGACAGCTTTTCGGAGAATTCGTAGTACATCGTGTATGTTCCGTCGGGATCCTCTCCGGTTTTTTCGGTCGAGAGCGTGCCGAATTCCACCGACAGCTCGCGGATGCGCTTTCTGTAATCGGCATTGTCGGAGATGTCCTCTGCAATTATATCGCAGGCGCCGTTAATTGCGTCGTCGGCGGTCTGTATTTCCTTTTCCGGGTCGATGTACTTCGCCGCCTCGTCCGGAATTGAGACTGTGTATTTCTTATTCTGAGCCGAGATATATTCAGCCAGCGGCTCCAGCCCGCGCTCCCTTGCGGCGTCGGCACGGGTCTTTCTGTGCGGCTTGAAGGGACGGTAGATATCCTCAATTTCCGCGAGGATGACGGCTCCGTCAAGCGCCGCGGATATCTCAGGTGTCAGCTTATCCTGCGACGCGATAGCCCCGCGCACCTCTTCGCGCCGCGCATCGAGGTTTCTTAAATATGTCAGTCTGTCATTCAGATTCCGGAGAACGGTGTCGTCAAGCGAACCCGTGACCTCCTTGCGGTAGCGGGCGATGAACGGTATCGTATTGCCCTCGTCGATCAGCTTTACCGCCGCCTCTGTCTGTTTTTCGGAGATCGAAAGCTCTGATGATATTGTTTTCAGTATGTCCATGAAAATCTGTCCTGTCGGTTGATATTTCCGGTGTCCTGCGGAATGCGCGGTGCCGGAAAAAGCCGACGCCGCGACGGTAAAAAGTCTGAAAAAATTTCAGACGGGATGTTTGCCGGGAAAGGAACTGTCATAAAAATGAAGGCATCAGACAAGGCATGGGGAAACAATCCGTGCGCCGGTCTGCCCGGTGACACCGTGACAATATGATAACACAAAATGCCGAAGAAATCAAGGGATTTTTCGCCGCAGGGCATTTTTCTCGCCGAAGCCCTTGCAATCCGGCTGAAAAAAGTATAAAATGTAATCAGTAAGATAACCGGCGGAGGCATGATGGAAGAGCGGAGCGGAAAACTGATAAAGGGCGTGGGCGGGCTTTATACCGTCAGATTCGCAGACGGGGAAACGGTATCCTGTAAGGCAAAGGGCGCGTTCCGGCATGAGAGCCTGAAGCCGGTCATCGGAGACGACGTGACTGTTATATCCGACGGCGGAAACGTGATATCGGCGATC